>Ga0181527_1000443_pt1 | contig 47744 bp, 33 predicted proteins | sample PEATcosm2014_Bin_30_FD_119762 | JGI IMG/M metagenome (GOLD analysis project Ga0181527, IMG submission 119762) | Peatland microbial communities from MTU Mesocosm Facility, Houghton, MI, USA - PEATcosm2014_Bin06_60_metaG | ecosystem: Environmental > Terrestrial > Soil > Wetlands > Peat | place...
CACCTTCCAGAAACCGTAGCTGAATCCCGCCGCGGTCAGCGTATTGGTGTAGGTGCTGTCGGGAATGATCGTCGAACCGTCCGCCTCCTCGCCCGCCGTATCGTAATCATCCACCAGCAGGACGACCGGTGTCACCACCGCCACAAAACTGAAATAGGCGCCGGAATTGTTGTTCGTGACCGCATTCCCGGCTGCATCCGCCGAACTCACGAAGAAATAATACGTCTTGCCGGGGATGAGTCTGGAGAGCCTGACCGAATGGGTGGTCGTCAGCGCGGAGTTGGTCGTCGCGAGGTTGAAAGCAAGATTGGTGCTGTAGCGAACGACGGAATTGGCGGGCTCGCCTGTCTGCCAGGTGATGGTGATGACGCCGAGGTCAATGGTTGCCGTCACGCCGCTCAACACGGGCGGAACGAGATCCGCCACGGCCGTCGCCGTCCGCTTGCTCCCTGAAGTATCAATATAGTCCGCTTCAATCACGTCGCCGTTGTGGATCTCCAATTTCCCGTCGACCATGGCAACGCCAACAACCGTCGCTACCGCGCCGGTGAACACGCCATAGTTCCCGGAGGAATGCAGAATGAAGGTTTCCCCGCTTGGCTCGGTCGTGCTTTTCACCAGCACGTTTACCGAATTGCTGCTGGCCCTGGCTGGATCGATGACCGTTATCTGTATGACGGCCGGCGCGGTGTAATTGGTGCGATCGAGCAGGACGAACCCCGCCCCCGGCCGCGCGAGATCGCCGGAGACAACCAGCGCAAAATCCTGGTCGATGGCCGCTGTGTCCAGGCGCGCATCCTCCACGACCTTGCGGGCGCGAACCCTCACCTGATAATCGCCGGGCAGAGGTTGGGCGAGGCGCACCGCTTCCACGTTGTTCAGGTTGTCCGGAGAGGGAGCGTTGGGCACCGATTCGCCGCCCGAGAACTGGTTGCCCCGGTACAGAGTTCCATCGGGGCCGATGACTTCCAGATCCAAATCGTTCACCAGCGCCGGAATCGCGCCCGGAAATCCCGGCACGTCCGTGTACGCCAGGATGATCTTCAGCGGCTCATCCGAACTCCGTACCAGCGCGTGCTGGGTATAAACCTGACCGCTGGTCAGCAACACGGTCTGATCGAGATACTGATAATAGAGGGGAGCCGTGTTGAAGTTGGTCACGACGATATTCTTCAAATTGGCGAGCCCCCATCCTTCGTCGTTGTTGGGAACGGGGCCGGGGCCGCCGTTGGATTGATCCAGTTCACAGGCCGAATTGATCAACGCGGCCTTCACCAGCGCCGGTGATGGCGCCGCGTTGGTGTGCAGGCTTTTGTAATATTGGACAAAAACCGCCGCCGCACCGGCGACAAACTGCCCGGACATGCTCGTTCCACCCATGTACACGTAGTAATCGTCGATCGTCGTCCAGGCGATCGCGGACTCGTCGGGAGCCGCGAAGGATGCCAGCGATGCGATCCAGGTGCCGGGCGCCACCAGGTCCGGCTTGATGCGGCCATCTTCGCAGGGGCCGCGACTTGAAAAATCAGCCACCGTGTCCGGGCCGTCGTCGTAAAGCCCGTAGGTCTGCGACATGGCGCCCGAAACATTTTCCGAGGCGCCGGTGGCGATCACGTTTTTGCCCGTGGCCGGGCTGTCCATCGTCTCGGAGTCGGGTCCGGCATTACCCGCAGAAAACTCGAGGATGTAAGGCTGGTCGCCGGGAGTTGAGTCATCGGCATCGCGCACTAACTCGTCGAATTGCGCGGCGTCGGTATCGTATTCTCCCTGGACATCATTGCCCCAACTGTTTCCGCCGATCTGGGCTCCGGCGCGAACGGCATCCCGCGCGAGCTCCGAGTCACTGGGCGCCGGGCTGACCTCGATTGCATCGGCGTCGAAGATGCGCTCGATGAAAAGGCTCGCTTGCGAGGCCACACCCAGGCCATACAAACCCCCGGTATCGGGGTCGGCTTCGCCCGTGGCGGCGTTGCCGGCGACGATGCCGGCACAGTGTGTGCCGTGGCCGTACTCGTCCGAACCGTCCGTCAGGTCGCCGTAATATTTGAAACCCGTCACCCGCCCCCTTAAATCCGGATGCATCGTGTTCGTATCGCCCGTGTCAAGCCCCGTGTCCGCCAGACACACGGTCACTCCCGCCCCGCCGAAGCCAAGTTGCTGGGTGACCGTGGGCGTGCCAGCGTTGCCGTCGTCACCGCCCACAAGCTTCGAAGCGAATTCATCAACCAGCTTCCGCCTCGGCGCCCGCTCGATCCAAAGAACGGAGCCCGATTGCGCCAGCGCCTGCAAGCGGGCGGAATCCAGCTTGCCCCGCAGAATTGTGCCCTGGCGCAAGTGACTCTCTCGCTCGATGGACACAAGCTTGGATCGCACCCCGGCCAGATCCGCAGGCGTGGCGCCGGGCGAGACCAGGATAGTCACGGGGAGGATCCGGCTCTTGGGCAACGCGCCGCTCGCCTCCTTGGCCAACCGGGGATGGATCTTGTAATCCGGCCGATACGGCCCCACCCAGCGGACAAAGCTCAGCGCCCGGACCTTGTCGGGGGAGGCGTTGTTGAATGTGGCGACGAAGGCATCGTCCGGGACATACTTGACGAGCTCAACTCCCAGCGCCCGCAACTCCGCCCGCCCGGCCGGGTCTATCTGGCTTTCGAACTGCACCAGGAAAAGACCTGAAGCCGGGGCCTGAGGCAACAGGCCTTGCGTCCGGGATTGCCCGGCTGCGGCCCCCTTTTCAGCAGGCTTCGTGGTGATGGTTTCATTGCGCAACCGGATCTGCTTGGTTTGGCCGGCGGCCGCGAAATGGAGGGTTACCAGACTCCCGGCGAGCAGGGGGAAACATATCCGCCGCAAACTACTGAACTTCACCCGACAACAGTATGCTCCCGCCGGGTCTTGATCAAGGCAACAGAAAGCGAGGCGGTGTCTTGGTTTGAAAGGCAGGGCCGCGCTGCGCTGCGGCCAAGTGCGCTGCTGCGCGTCCGTCCGCGGCGCAGCGCGGGCCTACCATTGCATTTATTCGACGAAATTTCAAATTAGGACACTACCCCAAGCCGGGTGTGGATCGGTTGGGTTGGTGGGGACGACCTGCCGTCCAGCGTGCAGTCATCGACTGATGACTTGTAGCGATCGTTTTAGTCTGGTAAAATGCAGGACATCATGACGGGAGATCGGTTTGGATCGACCATCCTTTCGGTGGATTCGCCTTCACTTGGCCTTTGGCGAGCCTCTCCGGTCCGATTGGCCGCGCTGCCGCGCCGTCGCAGCGGGCGCAAGGCGAGCGGGGTGAGAGACCGCAGCTGGTTTTCATATGCGGCAGGCCTGAAGAGGAGGCCAGCGTGGCCTTTTCTGACACGGTGTCCCCGGCTTCTGGCTGGTGTCTTGTGTCTTCTTTGTTCCACGGCCCGAGCTGAGTTCTGGGTCACCGGCTATTACCCGGGATGGGAACAGAGTTACATGCCGGCGACCAACATTGATTTCGCCACGGTCACTCACCTCATTCATTTCTCGGTCGTGCCCAATCCGGACGGTTCGCTTGACAGCAGCATCAACGGCGTTTCGGTCGGGAATTCGGCGGACGTGGTATCCGGGACGCATGCCGCAGGGAGGAAGGTGCTCATATGCGTTGGCGGCTCCGACAGCGAAAGCGGCTTTCAAGGAGCCACGAGCAGCGCCAACCTGCCCGCCTTCCTCGGCAATCTTACTAACTTCATGGCTACCCGCGGCTATGACGGCGTGGACCTTGATTGGGAGCCGCTCCACGCAGCCGATGCGGCGCAATTCACCAATCTCGTGAACGGGTTGCGGTCCGCGCTGAACAGATTTCCCCAGGTCAAATTGCTGACTGCCGCCGTCGGCGCGTATCAGCCTTACGGCGATCCACCCGACTCGGAATACCCCATGGTTGCCGCGGTCCAAAACCAGTTCGACCAGATCAACATAATGACTTACGACATGTCCGGCGCCTGGTCCGGGTGGGTGACCTGGTTCAATTCACCCATGTACGACGGCGGTTACCGTTTTCCCAGCACCGGCGGCCTCGTGCCTTCCGTGGATGCCGGAGTTAATAACTATCTGGGCAATGGTGTTGCCGCGGGCAAACTTGGCCTGGGCATTCCTTTCTACGGCTATCTCTGGACCGGCGGCAGCGGCGTCTGGCAGCCGCGTCAGTCGTGGCCTGCGACCAACGCCCCGACGGTGTCGTCCAGCGCCTATTCCGCCATCATGTCCGGCTATTATCAATCGAACCTGTACCGGTGGGACACCGATGCGCAGGCCGCCTACCTCAGCATCACCAATGTGAATCCCACCAACGACATGTTTATTTCGTATGACGATCAACGCGCCTCCCAGGCGAAAATCAGTTATGCGCGCAACCACGGACTGGGTGGCATGATGATCTGGGAACTCGCTCTGGATTACTTTGCGGCGCAGCCAGGCGGCCAGCGCAACCCGCTGTTGGAGGCGGTCAAACAAGGTTTGGCCACGCCCGGTTTGACGGCGATCCAGCTCAGCAATCAGCAGGTCAATTTGAGTTTCACCAGCCTTCCGCTAGGCTCCTACCGCGTTGAATGGACGAGCAATTTGACCGCCGGCGTTTGGAACACTCTCGCCGTCACCAACGTGTCCGGCTCCGGCGGTCTCCTGCAGGTCACCGACCCGGATCCGGCCACCCAGCCGCAGCGTTTCTATCGCGTTCAGACACCGCCCTGAGAAGTTTGAAGCCAGCGGCCCGGTCGCGACCGTCTGCAATTCGCGGTTGATTTCCACCACCCACGCTCGTGTGGAACAGGTCCGGAGCATTTGCCAAGAGTGATTTCCGGATCAGGCAGGGACGCACTGCGTCGCGTCCAAAGTTTCGCGGAAATGAAATATGGCAACCGCTCAAACTGTAGATCGTCCGGACTGTCCGCCGGCGCCGGTTTCCCGCCCTCAGATTTGATGGCGCACCATCTGCCAGGCGATCGTGCCGCCGTGAATCAGCGCCAGCACGAGCAGGCCGATGCCGGAGAAGTGCTCCATCCGCAACAGTGCTTTCTCGCTGAATTTTCCATGGCCGCGGGAGACCCCGAAACTTAGCGCGGCGAACCAGAAGCCGGTTCCGAGCGCAACGCCGGAGACGCAAGCCAGTTTGCCGGGCCAGTCTGGCGTCACCCATTCGCGCGATATAAAATTGGCCGCCAAGACGATCCAGAACACGAGCACGCCGAGGTTGCCCATGACCCGCACAAAGCCGGTCATGAAAGCCGAGTGCGGATGCAGCCGTTCTTCCAGCCGCGTTTCGAACTTGTTGGCCGTGGCGCCGAGTTGAACCGGGGTCTGGACGGATTTGACCATCAAAAACTTGATTCCCAGAAAAAGCATAAAAACAAAACTGAACAATTCCATCGCCGCTTTGACATAGCCCCGGGTGAAAAACGCCGCGAAGCCGGTGAACGCAATGAAGCAGTAGATCATCTCCATGGCAGTCGCACCCAGGCTGATAAGCACGGCCCATTTGAAGCCGCGCCGCGCGCCTTCGTTTATGATGGTGAGATTGACCGGGCCGACGGGGATGGAGAGGAGCAAGCCGCTGATCAGACCGGTCAGGCCCGCCTTGAGGATAGGGGAAAGGACATCCATTTCGGCTCAATCGCGCGCCATTGATCCCGCTTCGCTATTTTCCTCGTCCTCTTCTTCGATCTCGTGCCGGATCCGGCGGGAGATGCGGGGACGGATGAACCCATAAACCAGGTACAGTGTGAAGAACGCGGGCAGGACGTAATAGAGAATGGTCTCCCAAAGAACGAGAATCGACCCGATGAACAGCGCCGCGATGATGGCTTTGACAAACGTGCTGGTGGAACGCAAGCCGAGCGACTTGAAGCTGGGGTATTTCACCGTGCTGACCATCATCGCCGAAAGAAACACCAGCACGACCGCGGGCAGATACTTCCACTTGCCCAAAGTCCTCTCGTTTTCATTCAGTTTGATGATCAGCAGCGTCAGGGAAGCGACCAGTCCGGCCGCGGACGGGATGGGAAAACCCAGGAAGTCCCTGCCGCCGGCGCCCGTGGGGGCCGTCATGCAATTGAAGCGCGCAAGACGAAACGCGCCGCAGAGCAGATAAATGGACGCAATCAACCAGCCTCTTTCGGGGTGGCCCTCGAAGACATCGTGCAGCACGACCCGATGGACGAGAAACGCCGGCGCCACGCCAAATGAAACCAGGTCCGCCAGGGAATCAAATTCGCGTCCAAACTGGCTTTCCACTCCTCCCATGCGCGCGACGCGACCATCCAGCAAATCAAAAATGCACGCGAGCAAAATGAATCCGAGCGCGTATTTGATCTGGGCAAAGTCCCCGTTTGAGATGTCTGCTTCGACGATCTTTGTGAGCGCCACGAACCCGCAGAACAGGTTGCCGGCGGTGAGCAGGTTCGGCAAAAAGTAAATTTTCAACCCGGCCTCGGATGCGTCGGCCGGCGGCGGATTGGGGAGTGGAGCCGCCATGCAAACTCCTATTCGAAGACGGCCAGCACTGTTTCGCCGCCCACCACCTTGTCGCCCAATCCGGCTTTGAGGCTGGCCGACAGCGGCAGATACAGCTCCACGCGCGAGCCGAATTGAATGAGGCCGATACGGTCGCCGCGGGCCACTTCGTCGCCGGCGGACACCCAGGGCACGATGCGGCGGGCCAGAACGCCGGCGATGAGGCGCACGCCCGCTTTGATTCCGCGGAGCTCGGTTGCTTCGATGCCGATGAGGACATTTTCATTTACGGCGGCGCATTCGGCGTGCATCGCATTCAGGAACTGCCCTTCGGTGTACTTGAAGCAGGCCACCTTCCCGGTGAGCGGCGCGTTCTGCACGTGCACGTCAAACAGAGACAAAGACATGGAGATGCGCTGGCATTCGCCTCCCATGAACGCCGGTTCCGTGATCCGGTCAATCACATCCACGCGGCCATGTCCGGGCGACACCACCAGGTTGGCGCCGGCGGGCACGCGTGGATTTGGATCGCGAAAAAAATAGAGGGTGAACAGCGCGAAGACAATCCATACCAGGATCAGAACAACGGAAAACACGGTGACGGCGGAGGCGATGAGGGTGGCCAGAAACCCGATGACCGGGATCAGCAGCGCAAGAATCAGCGTGACCAGGAGCATCTTGAAAGCCGCGCGCCGCGCTCTTCCCGAATGTTTCATGCACGCAAGGTAATGACAAAAATTCCGGCTTTAAAGTCCAAAGTGTGACGATCGAGGGAGCCATGGAGTGCCGGAGGGATGGGGGGGGATTGCGGCCGAGTCCTGAAATGAATCTGACAGTATCGTTGGAGCCGGCGCTGGAGCCGGCATAGTTGAATTGACCGCGAACCACGCAAAACACGCGGACTAAAAATACAGGCGACCTTTTCCGCGCATTCTGCGTATCTCGCGGTTCGTTACTCCAACACTCCATCACCCCATTTTTCACGGTTTTACTCCGTCAGAACGGGGCTGATTTCGAGCCGCTCGATCGCCTGGCAGAGCTTCCACTCGACCGCGCTCCGCCGTTCGGCCGACACGATTTTCCCGCCGTCAATCTCGCTCACGTAAAAGCTGTCGATGGCCGCGCCTCTTTCGGTGCAGATTCTTGCCGCGGAAATATCCACTTCCACTTCGGTCAGCGCCTGCGATATGGCATACAGCAGCCCGATCCGATCCTCGGTTTCGATTTCGATCAGCGTGCGCGCTTCGGAGGCTTCGTTGTCAAAATGAACGCGGGTGGGGATCCGCTCGCCGGTGTACGCCTGATAAAGGGGGCGGGTCATTTTCTGGCGGAGGATCAACGCCTGGAAATCCAGCTCCTCGCCGGTCAGCACCCGATTCAGCAGTCTCTCAAATTCCTCGCGCTGGTCGCGATCGACCAGGTTCCCCGTCCTGGCGTCCGTCACGAAAAAGGTGTCCAGGACAATCCCGTCGCTGCGCGTGAAAATCTGGGCGCTCAGGATGTTCAGGCCGGCGGCGCTGAACGATCCGGCGATCTTGCTGAACAGTCCGGCGCGGTCCCACGTGCACACTTTCACAGCGTTGTAGCCGCGGTCGGGTTCGTTATGCCAGTTGACCACGGGTGTCAGCGGGCTTCCCTCTTCGGAAACCTGGAGGCGCATGAACCGGTGGGCGAGGAGCACATCATCCTGGATTTCGCGGGCGGAATGAACCTGGAAGTAGCGGGGCGGCAACGCGGCGAGATGGGCGCGCAACTCTTCCCTGCTCATATGGCCATCCAGGAGCCGGTTGACTTCCTCCATCAGCAACTGGCGCTGTTTTTCTTCGGCGCGGACAAATTCCATTTCACCGGTCAGCAGCGGCATGGTTTTCATGTGCAGCGACCAAAGCAGCGCGTCTTTGAAGCCATTCCAGAGTTTGTCGCTCGTGGCCTGAGCGTCCGCGAACGTGAGCAGGGTGAGCAGGGAGAGCATCTCGGGGGTTTGCACCTGCTTGGCGAATTGGCGAATGACCATCGGATCGTCGAGGTCCCGGCGCTGCGACAAGCTGGCCATGATCAGGTGATTTTCGATGAGCAGGCGCAGGGTGTGCGTGGCGGAACCGTCCAGGCGCAAGCGCCGGGCCGCGCGCAGGGCCAGGTCCGCGCTCACCTCGGCGTGGTTCCCGTGGCCTTGCTGCTTGCCGCTATCGTGGAGCAACAACGCCAGATAGAGCAAAAAGGGGCGTTCGAGTTTCTGGAACAGCGGCGCGTAGGCGTCGTACGGCGCGGTTTTCGCCTCCCAGGTGCGATCGACCTGCTCCAGACACATGAGGGTGTGTTCGTCGGCCGTGTATTGATGATAGAACTCGTGTTGGACGAGGCAGGTCAGCCGGCCAAATTCGGGAAGGTATTTGCCCAGCAAATCCACTTCATGCATCGCGCGCAGTATGCGGGCCACGCTGCCGCGCTGGCCGAGGATCGTCAAAAACGTTTCGCGCACGTGGGGGTCGTTCATGAACGTGCGATCGGCCAGCGAAAGCTGGTTGCGGATCAGTTGGGCGAGGTCGGGATGGAGCCTCAATCCGCGCTGCTGCGCGTAGAGAAAAACCCGCATGAGCCGGCGCGGCTGGTCGTGGAACACCCGCTGGGAAGTGGCGTGAATTTCCCCATTCAGGAACTTGAACCCATCCACCGGCTCCGCGCTGGGGCGGCGCGGCGTGGGCAGCAGGGCGCGCAGGGACAACCCGCGACCGGATCGCGGCACCAGGGCCATGCGCTGCTCGAGGGTGCGGGTGATCAGAAAAATGTTGCGCAAGTGGATGTAAAGATCGTGCATGAACCGTTCGATTCGTCTGCTCGGCGACCGTTCAGTGTAACCCAGGTTATGCGCAACCGCCGGCTGCAGGTTCTTGCTCAGCACGTCCGTGGCGCGGTTGGTGTGATAGTGCATTTCCGTCCGCGCGCGCAGCAGGAAGTCATAGGCCCTTTCGAGCTGTTTGCGCTCGGTGGCGCTGACGAACTCAAGCTGCTGGAGATCCTTCAGCGAGCGGGTCCCGTATTTGAAGAACGTCATCCAGAGCAGGTTTTGGAAATCCCGCAGCCCGCCGCATCCGTTCTTGAGATTGGGCTCCTGCATGCAGGCGGAATTGCCGAACTTGTTCCGGCGCGCGGTCTGGTCCTCCAGGCGCAGCGCTATGTATTTGTCCTCGTAGCCGCGGACGCACCTGGCCAGGAGCGTCTTTTCAAATTTTCCGAACAGTCCTTCGTTGCCGGTGATGAGCCGCGACTCGATCAACGAGGTTTTGGATTGCATGTCGCTATTGGCCAGCTTGACGCAATCCTCGATGCTGCGAACCGAGTGCCCCACCTTGAGGCCGATGTCCCACAGCGGGTAGAGAATTCCGTCGATGACTTTGGAAAGGTGAGGCAACGGCTTGTTTCCCGCGGCCATTTGGCCCTCATGCAGAAACATGAAATCAATGTCGCTGTGCGGATTCAGCTCGGCGCGGCCATAACCTCCGATGGCGATCAGGGCGAGCGCGGGAAATTCCTTCTGTGCCTGGTCGGAAAGATGGCTGCGGGCGGCTTCCCACAGATACCGCAGCAACACGTCCAGAATCGCCGCGCGGCCCTGGCATACTTCGCGCCCGCCCCCGCCGGAGCGATGCAACAGCTTCAGGCGGTGCGTTTCGACCTTCAGAAAGGCCTTGTAACGCGGCAGTTCCTGCGCGGGAACCCGCCCCGCCGGCAGCGTCAGCCGCGCCGCGGCATTGGCTTCAATTTTTGCGAGCAACGTCTGCATTCGTTCTGTGTCGATTTGCGATTTACGATTTACGATTTACGCGCTCGCGGCACGTGGTGCGTCGATCGTGAATCGTCAACCGTAAATGCGAACCCGACGAGGACAAACAGAGCCCGTTCGAGATTCCATGCACGCCTTTAACTGTGGGTGCAAATCCTTTTGAACGCAAGCGCATCGAAATCTTGTCGCCGCCCCGGTGTTGGCTTAGATTGAGAGAGGTAGCCTGATCAGCGTCGTGCCCGCTAACTTCGACCCCGACGCCGCCCTGATGCTCCGCGTGAAACAGGGCGACTCCGCGGCCTTTGCCGAACTGGTGGACAAGTATAAGCAGCCGGTCATGAACGTGGTTTACCGGATGATCCGCGATGCGACAGAAGCGGAGGACCTGGCTCAAAACGTCTTCGTGCAGGTCTATAAATCGGCTCACCGTTACAGAAGTTCGGCCAAATTTTCAACGTGGCTGTTCACCATCGCCCGGAACCTCTGCCTGAACGAAATCCGCCGCCGATCCCGCCATCGGGCCGAGTCCCTGGAGGCGTCGGGCTTCGAGCAGGAGGACCGGCCGCGCCCCCAGTTTGAAGACCCGAAGGCTTTCGGGCCGATGGAAAGTCTTTTGCGGGGGGAATTGGAGCAAAGAGTGGAGCAAGCGGTGGCCGAATTGCCGGCAAACCAGCGCCTGGCCATTCTGCTCTGCCGCCAGGAGGATCTGAGTTACGAAGAGATCGCCAAGGTGCTCGGCTGCTCGCTCTCGGCCACAAAATCCCTGATTTACCGGGGCCGCGAAACACTCAAACAAAAGCTGAAACCCTATTTATTGAATGGAACGTGGCGCCACCCCTGTTGAACGCAACTTTTCCCCCAATCAGGGTTTCAACCAGAGAGGAACCTATGAACGATCCGTTTTATGACCAGCTTCGGGAAGCGAACTGGAAGCGGAAAATGACTTCCGGCGAAGAGGCGCAACTGCGCGCCTGGCTGGCCGCGCATCCCGAAAGGGAGTCCGACTGGGAAGCCGAGGCCGGGCTGAGCGACGCTTTAAACCGCCTGCCGGATGTCGAGGTTCCCAGCAATTTCACCGCGCGCGTGTTGTCCCGCGTCGAGCGGATGGAGCGGGACGTTGCCGGTTGCCTCCCGGCCGGACCCAAGGCAAAATGGACCTGGCGCTGGTTGCTTCCCCAAGCGGCTTTCGCTCTGCTGGTTCTCGGTGTGGCGTGGTTTTTTTACGAGCGGTATCAGGTCGCCCGGCGAGCCGAACTCGCCCGCAACGTAGCGATGGTTTCCCGCGTGGCCGCGGTGCCCGGCCCGGAGTTCCTGCAAGACTTCGAAACGATTCGGCGGCTCGATCAGATTTCGCGTCCGGACGAACAGTTGCTCGCCTTGATGAAATGAACCCGACCGGTTGGCGGCTTCTCTGGCTCCTGGCGGTGGCGGCCTCTTGCCTGTTCGCGCCCGCCAATCGGGTGACGGCTGAGGAATCCGCTTCGGCAGAGTCGCGGGAGACAAATGCGGTCAAGAACGTTCCCGGCCAGCCGGAGACGTCGCCGGTCGAGACTTTTCGGAAGTTGCTGGCAATGTCACCCGAAGAACAGGCGCGGTTTCTGGCACATTACCCGCCGGAGAAAAGGCGGCAGATTCTCGAGAAGGTGCAGGAGTACCGAATGCTGCCGGGGGAGGCATGCGAATTGCGATTGCAGGTGACCGAGCTTCGGTGGTATCTGATCCCGCTCTTGAAGGCTCCGCCGGGGAAGCGCGCCGAACTGCTGAAGTCGGTCCCGGAACCCTACCGGCAGTTGATCGTTCCAAGATTGGACGAATGGGACATCTGGCCGCCCGACCTCAAAGAGGAGGTGCTCGAATACGAATCCACGCTGCAATTCCTTGTAGGCCCGAACGCCGAGGAAGGAAAGCAGCCGGTCTTTGAAGAGCTGCCGGAGGCAGACCGTCTCGGGCTGGAGCTGAAACTTGCCGAATGGCGCGCCTTGCCGCTGGAGGAACGGAAGCAGATGTTCGGCGCTTTTCGACATTATTTCGAGCTCAGCGAAGCGGAACAGCAGAAGGTATTGTCGACTCTGTCGGCGCCGCAACGCCAGGAAACAGAAAAAGTCCTGAACCCGATTGAAAAATGGCCCAAGCCACAACAAGATGCGTACCTGGTCGCCTTTCGTCAGTTTGCAGAAATGTCACCGGCCGAGCGCCAGAACTTCATGCTGAATGTCCGGCGCTGGCAAAGAATGTCCCCCGCCGAGCGCCAAGCCTGGCGCGATCTTGTGCACCAAGTCCCGGGCGCGCCTCCCTGGACGGGGCAGGTAATTCCGTTGACGCAGCCCGCAGGGCCGGTCGTGCCCGCTGCCGGCAAAACCAACCCGGCCACCGCCCCATTGAAATGACGGGCGCCCCGGGCGCGCGTCCTCTCCTTCCGCAACTCCGAAGCGACGGAACGTTTCCCTCCACACTGGCGGAATCGCCTGTATTCCTTTAGAATGGATTCCACGTGCATCCGATCGCATTCCAACTCGGCCCGTATCCGGTGCACTGGTACGGCGTGATGCTGGCGCTGGCGTTCCTGGTGGGTCTCTGGACCGCCAGCCGGCGCGGTCGGCGCGACGGCGTCGCGCCGGACAGAATCCTGGACGCCGGCTCCTGGCTGATTGTGGGCGCGATTGTTGGCGCGCGCGCCCTCTACGTGATTTCCTATTGGGACACGCTGTTCGAAGAGCCTTTGTTTCCCCAGGCGCCCTGGACCGAAGTGTTCATGGTGCAACGCGGCGGGCTGGTGTTTTATGGCGGCCTCATTGGCGCGGCCCTGGCCTGTATGCTGTACACGCGCATCAAGAAACTGCCGCTCTGGAAAGTCGCCGACATTCTGGCACCGAGCATTGCGTTGGGCTATGTCTTCGGCCGGGTCGGTTGTTTGTTGAACGGCTGTTGCTACGGGCAGATCTGCGCCTTGCCCTGGGCCATCCGGTTCCCCAACCAGTCTTCCGCCTGGGACCACCAGTTTTCCCTCGGCCTCGTGGGCCCGCACGAGCCGTCAGCCCCGGTCCACCCCACACAAATCTACGATTCTCTGCTGAACCTGGTCTTGTATCTGGGGCTGGTCTGGCTGTACCGCCGGAAAAAATTCGACGGCCAGGTCTTTGCCGCTTACCTGATAGGTTACGCGATGACCCGTTCCATTGTGGAAACGTTCCGTGGCGACTACACCCCGGTGCATCTCCACGGCGGGCTGACCCCGGCACACCTGATCAGTGTTGGAGTCTTCGCGGCGGGCTTCCTATTGTTTTGGCAGCTCCCGCGCCCCGAGCAGAAACGAGGATAGAAGATGCCGCCTGAGGCCAGAGGTCAGAGGCCAGAAGTCGGAAGTCAGACAGCAAAGCTCCGATCTCCGACCGCTGAGCTCCCGCTTCTGGTGATCGCCGGCCCGACTGCGGTCGGGAAATCGGAAGTGGCGATACGGCTGGCCGAACGGTTCAACGGCGAGATTATTTCCGTGGATTCCATGCAGGTTTACCGCGGACTGGACATCGGCACCGCCAAGCCTTCTCCCGCCGACCGCACGCGTGTGCCGCATCATCTGATTGACGTCGTGGATTTGAACGAGCCGTTCGATGCCGCAAAATTCTCGGACCTGGCGCGCCTGGCGGAGGCGGCAATTCGATCGCGTCATCGCATGCCGACTCTCTGCGGCGGCACCGGGCTCTACTTCAAGGCATTGCTGGACGGTCTGGGGGATGCGCCGCCGTCGAACCCGGGGTTGCGGGCGGAGTTGGAGGCGACGCCCCTGGCTGCTTTGCTGCGCGAATTGGCGGAACGGGATCCGCGATCGTACGAACGCATTGACCGGTGCAATCCGCGCCGGGTGGTTCGGGCCGTGGAAGTGATTCGTCTGACCGGAAGGCCGTTTTCGGAACAAAGAGCCCGGTGGGGCGAGACTCCTGGCGAGCCGTCCGGTGACGCGGCAGTCCTCGGCTCGCGAGGACGCTCGCCCCGCCAAAGCGACGGTGACGCATCACCAAGCGCTGATCATGAATCTCGGATCACGCATCCCGCATCAGCTTTCATCGGCTTGATGCGCTCCCCTTCCGATTTGCACCAGCGGATAGACGCCCGCGTGGATGAGATGTTCCGGCGTGGACTGGTGGCCGAGACCGAGCAATTGCTCAAGCAAGGTCTGGCACAGAATAAAACGGCGATGCAGGCCCTGGGTTATCGGCAGGTGATTGAGCACTTGCAGGGCAAATGCTCCCTGGCCGAAACCAGGGAGCTGATCAAACTCCGCACCCGCCAATTCGCCAAACGGCAGATGACGTGGTTCAGTCGGCAGATGCCGTTGAACTGGGTAAGAATTGAAGCGACGGATTCGGCAAAAACGATCGCTGAGAGGATCGCGACAGCATTGAACGCGTCGGATTGGGTCGGACCCGATTGACACGCATGGTTCGTCACTTTCGTCGTCCTCGTTCTCGGTCCTCTATTGCCTCAAACGATCGCGGAAACACTGAGGAGCGGAACCGCTGAAAGGAAGAGAAACACGGGCCCTTGTCCGGGAGCCGGGCAAAAGCATGGAGCCGATCTCCATTTTCCGCGTTTCCGCTCTTCGGCGTTTCCGCAATCGAAAAGTTCAGCCGCCTTGAGCTCGGCGAGGACTTGCCCGGGCTTCAGCCTCTCGCCTTCTTGCGAGTGAAACGCAGGCTCAGGGAGAATGAAGTCCTCAACCTCGCATCACGCCGCCGCGCGCCTTCCCAGGAGGGCTTCGACAGAATGCGGCAGGCTGGCGCAGAGTATCTTCATCAGGGCGCGGCAGTTTTTCTCGGAAAGTTTCAGGGATCTGGCCGCTGAGTAGATGAAACCGCGCGTCGTTTGAAAGCCATAGCCGAGCAGCCCCTGCCGCAACGGCATCGAATACAGCGCCAGGGTCAGGCCGTAAACCAGGGTGTGCCACCCGTGGGCCTCGCCTTGCTCGACTGCTTCCAGGTAGCGCCGCGCGACCCGCTCGTCGCGGAGGGGTCGCAATTTTCGCAATTCACATTGCCCCACGCGGCGGCTGGCGTCGGCGAAAGGTTTCAACGCGGATTCACCAGCCATTTGTCGATCGAACCCGATCAACTCACGGAGTTCGTAGCGGCAGGCATGGTCGAACGCGCGCTGGATGGCGGGCAACTCAAGCGGCAGCAAAATCCGGTTTTGGTAGTCATGAAGGAAACGGCGGAGGGAGGGCAAATCCTGCACTGGCGGAATCTGCAGGCAGGCAGAAACTTCGCTCAATGCCACCAGGCCATGAGTCGAGCCAAGTTGCTCGACCAGCGGGTGCCAGTCGCCCAGCCCTTCGGCCGGCTCGACCACCACAGGTTGTAATTGTTTCCACATGATTTGCCGCAGCTAGTCTGTCGATGCCCCGGTGGCTCGCCATGCCAGGGTACGTTGCACTTGCCGTGCCACGATTGCCAGCAGTAAAAGTTTCTCGCAGGAATTTTAAACCTTGAAATCCGGCCGCGCTTGTGTCTATAAACGGCTCGGTTTTTTTGCCGTCCTGTAATGTTCCTGTCAGCCGCCTGTTTTCAGACACCGATTGCCCTGCTCCTTTTCTTTGAGCCTTTGACCCAGAACGAGTATGGAACTTTCCAGTTCAGTTTCCCGCGCTGGGCCGCTCTGTAATTTGAAATCTGCGATCTGAAATCGCAGCACAAGCTTGGCACAAAAGCTCAACCGCGAAATACGCCGACCACGCGAACGGAGGCGGAAACCGGAAGCCAGAGGAATGAATGTCAGGGGAATGTTTTTATACAACAACGCCTCGATACCGTTCCTCTGACAATCATTCCCCTGATAAATCTCGCCGGGTTCAACGCAAAGACGCCAAGACGCAAAGAAGAATGCGTGCCCCCTTTGCGCCTTTGCGGTAAAATCGGCAATTGGCCGGCCCCAAAAGCGGCGGTGAACGCGCCGCAGTCCAGGCGCTTCGCACAGTGTCGAAACGCCGGGCAATCGCGACAGCGTTTGGAGTGCGGTGGCTTCAGCACCGCTTTGGCCAGGCGAATGTCGGCGTGGCGGCCGCGGGCCAAGCCGCGGAGCGGCAGCGGAAGCTGGCCGGGGACAACGTCCCCGGTGAACGTGAAAAAGAATTCGCGTCGCGGAGCGACGAGAGAAAACGCGGCAATGATACTCCTCAAGAATATATTGCCGGAGGTTTGTGATCTGTTTATATGACAGTCATGGCAAGCAACGAAACTCAGGTAAAGAGCACCCGATTACTTGCTGCGCGTTTGGTTTTTGCAGCGCTAGAGATTCTGAAGGAAAACGGCGGTGAGATGCGTGGGAAGCAGGTGCTGGAAGAAGTTGAGAGGAGGGTCCAGCTTGGCGAATGGGAAAAGGAAAGGTACGAAAAGACCGGCTATATCCGATGGCGGTCGGTTCTGCATTTCTACACAATCGACCTAATTAAGGCCGGCTTCCTGATTAAGAAGAAAGGTGTCTGGTTCCTAACACCCGATGGCGACTCCGCGCTCAAACTCGGCGAGACTGGTCTGCTGGACACCGCACAGAAGGCATACCGGCAATGGCGATTGAAGAATCCAAGACCGACCGAAGTTCCTGAAACGGAGATCGCCGCGGCAGACGAATCCGCGAAGGAGGAAGAAATTTCCGCGGATGAAATCGAGCAGTCGGCATACGAGCAGATCGAGAACTTCCTGAACAGAAAGACGCCGTATGAATTTCAAGACTTGGCGGCAGCGTTGCTCAGAGGCATGGGATACTTCACTCCGTTTGTTGCGCCTGCGGGCAAGGACGGCGGTGTTGACATCGTCGCCTACCGCGATCCTTTGGGCACGTCGTCGCCTCGCATAAAAGTTCAGATCAAACACCGCGAGTCTTCGGCGACCGTGCAGGAAGTATCTATCCAATGCTTCAGGATGAGACGTGCTTCTTCCTGGGGGTGGACTTCGATCGGGAAAGCTGGAAGCCGGATGCTGAGGCTTTTCTCCAAACCTGCCGGCGGCTCGATGTGCCCGCCGCCCTGGAACGCTCTCGGTCCGGCAACGGCGGCCATGTTTGGTTCTTTTTTGAGGAATCCATCCCCGCCGCTCTGGCGCGCAAACTCGGTTCGCACATCCTCACTGAGACGATGGAGAATCGCCCGGAGATCGGCCTGCGTTCCTACGACCGGCTGTTCCCGAACCAGGACACGTTACCCAGGGGCGGGTTCGGGAACCTGATCGCCTTGCCTCTGCAGAAGCAGGCGAGGCAGCGTGACAACACTGTCTTTCTGGACGAACAATTCAGTCCTTATCCGGATCAGTGGGCGTTGCTGGCGTCGCTGCGGAGGATCAGCCGGGAGCGAGTCGAGGCGCTACTGCATCACGACACAGGCGTTCTGGCCGCCACCACGGCTTTTGGCAAAACCGTGATCGCGGCCTGGCTCATTGCTCAACGCGGCGTGAACACCCTGGTTCTGGTTCACCGCCAGCAACTCCTCGAACAATGGATCGAGCGCTTGTCCGTTTTTCTCGGTTTGCCAGCCAAGGCAATCGGACAGCTTGGAGGAGGGCGCAAGAAGCTCTCGGGCACTTTGGACGTGGCGCTCATGCAAAGTCTCGTTCGCAAGGGGGCGGTGGAGGACCGCCTCGGAGACTATGGCCACCTCGTAGTGGATGAATGCCATCACCTGTCCGCCCGCAGCTTTGAACTGGTCGCCCGCCGGGCCAAAGCGAAGTTCGTCACCGGTTTGTCTGCGACTGTCACCCGCAAGGACGGACATCACCCGATCATTTTCATGCAATGCGGCCCGGTCCGGTATCGCGTGGACGCCAAACAACAGGCGGCCGCGCGGCCTTTCACGCATCAGGTGTTGGTCCGGCCGGCCGGGTTCCGGCCACCGGCTCTTCCCGCAAATGTAAGAACCGACGTGAGGAGGCTCACTCTTCCTGACAGAACGCGAGCGGCTGCTATGAAGTCAGAGCCTCGTGACCTCGGCTGCTACGGGGTAAGACAGGACATCCAAACCCGCTCCGGGCCAGATCCGCGTGTCGAGTTTCAATGGTTATGCAATGCGCTGCGCAGTGACGATGCGCGGAACCGGATGATCTGTGCCGACGTGGTGAACGCCGTGCGCGAAGGACGCTCGCCACTGTTGCTCACCGAACGGACGGAGCATTTGCAGCATCTGGCAGAGCGGCTGTCGTCGGACATTCCACATGTGATCACATTGCAGGGCGGCATGGGCAGGAAGGAGTTGCAGGCTGCGCTCGCGCGTCTGGCGGAGACTCCGCACACAATCGGGCGTTTGATTCTGGCCACGGGAAGATACATCGGCGAAGGATTCGATAATCCGCAATTGGACACCTTGTTCCTGGCCATGCCCGTCTCGTGGCGGGGAACGATTGCGCAGTATGTGGGACGGCTCCATCGCCTTCACGAGGGCAACCGCGAGGTGCGCGTATATGACTATGCCGATCTGGATGTGCCCATGCTGGCACGGATGTTTGACAAGCGCTGCCGCGGGTATGAAGCGCTTGGCTATTCCATCCTGCTTCCCGGCAGTGCTTTGCCCGGTTGGCCCGCCGAAGTTCCGCTTCCGATCGATCCCGAGTGGAAGCAGGATTATGCCGCCAGTATTCGCCGGCTCGTCCTCGACGGAGTGGATGTTCCTCTGGCAAATCTGTTCGTGCATGCCGCCCGGTCTCCATCGGCGGATGCCGAGGGTGAGAACCGGGCACGGAGTGCCAGCGAAGCGTTCCTCTACCGGCGACTGCAAACGCTGCCGGAAACAGCAGGCCGTTTCCGCTTGAACGTGGAGTTGCCGATCCCTTTCGACGGTCGGGGGCGAATGGAAGCGGACTTGCTATGCGCGGAGGAGAAATTGGTGATCGAATTGGACGGCGGGCAACACCTGGCTGACGCAGAGGCCTACCGGCGCGACCGGAGGAAAGACGCGTTGCTCCAGCAGCATGGGTACTTCGTCCTGCGATTCCTCGCCGAAGACGCTGGTAAACGCCTCGACGACATCCTGGATGCGGTCCTGGCCGCGCTCGTCCACCGCCGGAATAGACCAGAAACCCTGAGATGAATCGCTTTGCCCTGCCGCGCCAGGTGACGGTGTTCGCCGTCGGTCGCCGCTGGAAGCGCAGAAGAGTTGAACCCGCCGGCGAAATGGAGATAATGAGGCTGGAATTAGATGAGTGACTCGTCAGATATACGCCGCCTGCTGACACGTTGGCCCTATGACCCGGACGATGACGTCCGCGTTGTGGCCGGCGATGACGGTCGCGAAATCCTCCAGGTCCGCACCCCTGTGGGCATCGAGCAGCTTGAATTGGAGGGCCGGCCCGACGGCGCGCGTCCGCACGAGATGGAGTCCGCCCTGGATTTTCACCTGCAACGGCTGTCGGATGCCAGGGTGGCCGGACGCGAATCGGACTTCGAACTGGATGCCGACGATTGCGCCGAGTTGTTTGCCGAGGGGACCCTGTACTACTTCCGCTACGTGCGGCTCTTCCAACTGAAGCGCTGGGCCGAGACGGTGCGGGACACCACCCGCAACCTGCGCCTGTTTGATTTCGTCCACACCCACGCGACGCGCGAGGAAGACCGGGATAATCTGGAAAAGTGGCGCCCGTACATCATTCGTATGAATGCGATCGCCTCAGCATTGATGACTATGGACAGGGGCGTTCACGAAAAGGCCCTCGAACTCCTCCGTGCCGCGATGGCCCGCATCGAAGGCCTCGAAGAAATAGACGATGAGACGTTCCCATTCGAACGCGCCCGCTCCCTCTCCGCGTTGCGCGAACTCGCGGCGCAAATTGAGCAGGCCCGTCCCCTCTCCGCAGTGGAGCGACTCGAAAAGCAGTTGCGGCGGGCCATCGACCGGCAGGAGTATGAGCGGGCGGCGGAATTGCGCGACCGGATCCGCAAGTTGAAAAACCAGCAGCCGGCCACGTGAGTGAAGCTTTCGCTGGCAATGATCGTCAAGAACGAGGCGCGCTGCCTTGCGCGCTGCCTTGGCAGCGTCCGGGAAATCGTCGACGAAATCGTCGTGGTGGACACGGGCTCGACGGACGACACGGTCAAGATCGCGACGCGCTTCAGCGCCAAAGTCGCGCATTTTGACTGGATCGACGATTTCGCGGCCGCGCGCAATTTCGCGCTCGACCAGGCGGGCGGCGACTGGATGCTGGTGCTTGACGCCGACGAACACACGAGCAGCGCGTTGGCCCGGGAAATCCGCGGGTTCATCCACGGCCGGCGGCAGATCGGACGCCTGAAAATCGTCAGCGATTTCCGCCGCAACAACCAGACGTTCCGATCGCAGAGTTTCGTCTCGCGCCTGTTCCCGCGAGGCGCGCGGTTCGATGGCCGGATCCACGAGCAACTCGTTTCCCCCCTGCCCCGTGTGACCCTGCGCGGCGAGCTTTGGCACGACGGCTACCTCGAAACGCGGAAGTCGGATCGCAACGTCAGGCTGCTGCTGGCCGAACTCGAACGCCGGCCGCGCGACGCGTATCTCCTGTTTCAGCTCGCCACTGAATACACGTCGCTGAGCCGGCCGGAGGACGCGTTGGTGCGCCTGCAACGGGCATTCGCGCTGGTCGGACCCGACGATTCCTTCGCGCCGAACGTGGCGGTGGACCTTCTGTACGCGGCCATGGAAGTGAAAGATTTCGAAGCGGGTTTGGAGGTCATTCAGAAGACGGGGCGATCGCTCGACGACTTTCCGGATTTCCATCTTGCGAGCGGCTTGTTTTACATGAAGCTGATTCCCAGCAATCCGGCGAAGTACCTCTGTGAATTGCCGAAGATCAAGGACAGTTTTCGGCGCGCCCTCGAGCTGGGCGAGACGGAAAAATACAGGAGCATCCGCGGCTCGGGCACGTTCCTGGCGAACTACAACCTGGGCGTGTTTTGCCACGTGTTCGGCGACACCGCCGGCGCACGGGCGTGTTTCGAAGCCGCCGCCGCTCAGGGCCACGAGCCCGCCGCAGCGATGCTGAAACAGATGCCATCTTGACCGAGGATCCCCCTGCCGAACTCCGAAGTCAGGGTTCCACGAAGCTGTCCGTCAATGGTATTGACAGATTCTGCCGACGGCTGCTCGCGGAAAGGATGCAGGCGCAGTTCAATCCTGGAGAAGCGAGTTCACGCTCGCAGCTCAGGCCTTGAACGCCGCTCCCGGCGAGCCAGCACCAACACGGTCGGCGCCCCGAAGGCGAGCCGGTTTCAGCCCCTTCCAGGATGCGCGCTTGCCACCGTCCGGCCTTGAACCCATCATGAGGGACAGATGATCGAGGCGCGCCAATTGAGCAAATTTTTCCGCGACCGGAAGAGAGGTGAAATCCGCGCGGTTGATAATGTCAGCTTTAGTTGTCAACCCGGCCAGGTTTTCGGGTTGCTCGGCGTGAACGGCGCCGGCAAAACAACGTGCCTGCGCCTGCTGGCAACCATTCTTCAACCGACGTCCGGCTCGGCGACCGTCAACGGCCACGATATCGTCGAACAGCCGGAAAGCGTGCGCCGGGACATTGGGTTTCTTTCCACGGCCACGGCGCTTTACGGCCGGCTTACCGCGTATGAAATGGTGGCGTATTTTGGCCGCCTGCACGGGTTGGCCGACAACGCCTTGCGCGGGCGGATCGAGGCGATTTTCGCCATGCTCGACATGAATGAATTTCGGGAGAGCCGATGCGACAAGCTTTCCACCGGCATGAAGCAGAAGGTGTCCATCGCGCGCACGCTGGTGCACGATCCGCCGGTGATGATTTTCGACGAGCCGACCCACGGGCTGGACGTGCTCACGGCGCGGACTGTTCTGACGTTCATTCGGGACTGTCGCGCGCGGGGCAAGACGGTGATCTTTTCCACGCATGTGATGCGCGAAGCCGAGAAACTGTGCGACACGATAGCGATGATTCATCGCGGGCGCATTCTGGCCGAAGGCACGCTGGCGGCACTGCGCGAATCCACCGGGCTGACGGACCTGGAAGACATTTTCGTAAAGGTGGCAGAGGAAGACCATGAAGTTTCGGAACATCGGCATTGTTTATCGCAAAGAACTGCTTGATCTGCTGCGCGACCGGCGGACGATCATTTCGATGATCATCGTGCCGATGCTGCTGATGCCGGCGTTGATGATCGGCATGGGCGTTGCCGCGGTCAAGGTGGTGGGCAAGGCGCGCCAGGAAATTCCCAAGGTGATGGTGCTGGGCGGCGAAGATTCGCCGGCCACGCTGGCGGCATTGCACGCGCTCAAGACCATCAAGGTTGTTCCTGCCAGCCCGGATTACACCAACCTGATTTCGGACAAAAAAATCCGCTGCGCGGTTGAAGTGCCGAATGGATTTGACGAAGCCTTGAAGAACGGTGGAACCGCCACGGTCCGGATTTACGTTTACGCCGGCGAAATCAGATCCGCGTTCGGGGCGGAGTCAGTCGAACACTTTTTCCACCGGTTGCGCGATTCGACGATCAAAGACCGCCTGTCCGCCCGTCATCTCCCCGAACAATTGCTCCAGCCCTTCGAAATCCAGCAGACCAACGTCGCGGCCCCCAAGAAGGTCAGCGGCAATGTGATCGGATTAATCATACCTTACATCCTGATTACGATGGGCATAATGGGGGCCACTTATCCTTCCATCGACCTGACTGCGGGTGAGAAGGAGCGGGGCACGATCGAAACCCTGTTGTGCAGTCCGGTGGCGCGGGCGCATCTGGTGCTGGGAAAATGTCTCATGGTGCTGACGGCATCCGTGGTGACCACGATGCTGTCGCTGACGTCGCTGGGGATTTCCTTCGCCCTGGCCAAGAAAGCCGCATTCGGCGCCCTGGGGGCCAATTTGCCGCTGATGATAGATCCCGGTTCGCTGGCGGCGATTTTCGCGCTGATGCTGCCGGTGGCGCTGTTCTTTTCCGCCACGATGCTGGCGATTGGCTCGTTTTCCCGCACCACCAAGGAAGCGAACAGTTATCTGCAACCATTGCTGATGGTGTGCATCATGCCGGCATTGGCCTCGGCCATTCCCGGTTTGGAGCTGAGCAATTGGCTGGCACTCGTTCCCGTGGTCAACGTCAGCCTGGCGAGCAAGGAAATCCTATCCGGCACGTACCACTGGAATCACCTTGCCTTGATCTTCGGCTCGACCTGTGTCTATGCGGCGGCGGCGCTGTCGGCGGCGGTGGCGTTGTTCAAGCGCGAAAGCGTATTGTTCCGCACGTGACCTGCTTTTGGTTTCGTGTTTCCCGCACGGAAAAATCAATTGCCCGCCGAAACTGTTCCCGTTATGGATAGGTATCGTTCCTGACAACCAGACTGAGGACGCCGCCATGACGCAGCCAAAGCCAGCTTCACTAAGAGTCACGTTCGCCGTTTCCCTCCTGTTGCTTCCCGGAGTCCAGGCCCGCGGCGCTGAGACGGAGCTGCTCCGGTCTCCGGATGGCACGGCGCAGGTCACCGTCGGAATCAAACAAAAATCCGAGGGGCTCAGCCGGTTGTGTTACGCGGTTCGATTCGGAGGGAAGGATGTGTTGCTGGATTCGCCGTTCCGTTTGGAATTTGGAAACCGTCCCATGCTGGCCGGTGACCTCACGATTCAGAACGTGACGCGGCGCGCGGCGGACGAACACTGGCAGCGCCTCTACGGCAAACGCAAACAGGTGCGCAATCATTTCAACGAAATGACGCTCGAGTTGCGGGAGACGTCGGCGCCGAACCGAAGCTTCCAGGCGGTGTTCCGGGCCTATAACGACGGGATTGCGTTCCGCTACCGGTTGCCGGAGGCCTGGGGCGCCTTTGACCTGGCAGCGGAACGGAACGCATTTCGTTTTCCGGACGATGTCTCGGTTTGGGCGGCGAATTTCGGGGGATTCCATTCCTCGCAAGAAAGTCAGTTCAACCGGATGAAACTCAGTGAACTGGTGACGAACCAGGTGTATGGGTGCCCGTTGCTGGTGGAGCTGGACGCGTCGCTGTGGGCGGCCTGCACGGAGGCGGATTTGAGTGACTGGGCGGGCATGTACTTCACGCCGGTCGCGGGGGAGTCGAACACGGTGTGCACCGCGCTTTCACCCCATCCGGACGAAACGAACGTCGTGGTGCGGTCCACCGCCCCCCGTTCCTCGCCGTGGCGGGTGATCCTGCTCGGCGACCGGCCGGGGGCTTTGATCGAATCGGACATTTTGGAAAATCTGAATCCTCCCGCGCCGTTCGATGCGGCCTGGGTCAAGCCGGGAAAAGCCGCCTGGGACAGGTGGTGGAGCGGCGGTTATGCGCCGGAAGTGGATTTCAAAGTCGGGATGAACACCGCCACGATGAAGTACTTCGTGGATCTGGCGGCGGAAATGGGATGGCAATACCAGATCGTGGACGAAGGGTGGTACGGCGATGCGTTTGCCCCGGGAACCCGTGGCACGACGTGGGCGCCCCATCCGGCGGGGAATTTGACCAATGTTGTGCCGGAACTCGATCTGCACGGATTGATTTCCTACGCCCACAAGAGGGGAGTGAGGCTCATTCTGTGGCTGCACTGGGGACATGTGGATCAGCAGATGGGCATAGCCTTTGCGACCTACGAACGTTGGGGGATCAGCGGTGTAAAGATCGATTTCATGGACCGGGACGATCAATACATGGTGCGGTACTATGAGCGGGTGGCAAAGCTGGCCGCCGCGCGTCATCTGCTGGTGGATTTTCACGGCGCCTACAAACCCACCGGCTGGCATCGGACTTATCCCAACGTCATCACTCGCGAGGGAGTGCTCGGCAATGAATACAACAAGTGGAGCACGAACGTAACGCCGGAACACACCCTCACGCTGCCTTTTACCCGGGGACTGCTCGGAGGCATGGACTTCACCCCGGGCGGGTTCCGGCAGAAAACGCTGGAATCGTTCCGCGCGGTGGGGGGCGATGCGCCGGGGCCATTCGTCATCGGCACGCGCGTTCACCAAATCGCCATGCTCGTGGTTTATGAAAGCGCGCTGCAGGTCTTGTGCGACAGCCCTTACAACTATCACTCCAGCCCGGCCGGCGCGGATTTCCTGAAGATTGTGCCGACGACGTGGGACGATACCAAAGTCATCCATGGCGACGTCGGCAAGTACATTACCGTGGTCCGCCGTTCCGGAGAAGAATGGTTTGTCGGCAGCATGACCGGGACGGACGCGCGCACCCTGGAAATTCCGTTGAGCTTCCTGGGCCAGGGCAAATATCGGGCGGAGATTTGGGCCGACGCTTATGAAGCGGCGGATTTCCCGGACCGATTGATGAAACGGCAGCGCATCGTGACGGCGACCGATACGTTGAAGGCGACCCTGGCCCCCGCCGGGGGATATGTCGCGTGGTTGCGGCCCCGGTGATTTCGCAGCCGCGACAAGGCGGGCCGCTCTGCAAAAGAACCTTCCCGACACCACCCTGGCGGGGTCAGCCCAGTATAGACATTCCCGATTTTTCCACGCCGACGTTTCATGCCATGGCTCGCGTCGGACCCGCGTGACCGCGCTGCGGTTCGTCAATGGCCGCCGTTGACAATTTCGGCCATCTTGAAGATCGGCAGGAACATGCAGATGACCATGCCGCCGATGACGACGCCCAGGATCACAATCAGGATCGGTTCGATGAGCGAGGTCAGGCCCGCCAGCGTCGTTTCGATTTCTTCATCGAGAAAATCGGAGATGCGTTCCAGCATGTTGTCGATTTTGCCGGTTTGCTCACCCGCTGTGATCATGCGAATGATCATGTTCGGGAAAATCGGATGCTTGCCCAGAGCCGCCGAGATGCTTTCGCCGCGCTCGATGTCAGCGGCGGCCTCCTTGATCGCCTTTTCCATGACGACGTTTCCCACGGTTTGCGAGACGATCTGCAGCACTTCGAGAATCGGGACACCGCTGCGGATCAGCGAAGCCAGCGTGCGGGTAAACCGGGCGAGGCAGATTTTGTGGGCGATCATGCCGAAGATGGGCAGCCGGATGCGATGGGAATCATAGAAAAGACGGCCGGGCTTGCTTTTAATGAAGTAAAGCCAGCCGTAAACCAGACCGCCGGCGGCGAGGAGGAACAGGATGATGTACTTCTTGAAGATATTGCTGACGTTGATGAGGAACAGGGTGGGACCGGGAAGCTTGGCGCCGAACCCCGAGTAAATATCGCCGAACACCGGCACCACTTTGATCAGCAAGAAGGCGGTGATGAGAATGGCGACAATGCTAACGACGGTTGGATACATCATCGCCGATTTGACTTTCTTTCGCAGCTTCGAAGCGTTTTCAAGATAAACAGCGAGGCGCGCAAGGATTTCCGCAAGCAAACCACCCTTTTCACCCGCTGAAACCATGGAGTAATACAGGCGGTTGAACACTTTCGGGTGCTTCTGCAGCGCCTCTGAAAAGCTGTCGCCGCCTTCGACACGCGTGCAGATGTCGCGGATCACATCGCGCATGGCTTTGTTGGTCGTTTGTTCGGCCAGGGCCTGAAGGGATTGCACCATGGCCAGGCCGGCGTCAATCATCGTGGCCAGTTGGCGGGTAAAAATGACCTGGTCAGCCAAAGCCACACGGCCCCCGCTGGTCCGGCCTTTCTTGCCGATCTTCTCCTGGATGGAAACGACTAGCAGATTGCGGTTCAGCAGGGCGGAGATGGCCGCCTGCTCTGTGGCCGCCTCCACCGAACTTCGAATCTCCCGGCCCGAGGCGGTTTCACGCGCGACATACACGAACGATGGCATATGCTTGGACTTTCAGCCGATGGCAGGCATTTCAATTTGTTGATTAATACACCGGCCTGGGTAGCAGCCCTTATTCCATTGTCCGCAAGTATCTTAAATGGTCGTGATAATCTCTCCAGTCGGTTTTACCTTGCCTAAACTCTGTACATCCTCTGCACACAATCAGGAAAAAACTTCTGGGCAAGGCTCCTTTGGGCGCATCCGTGCACTGCCACCGGAGCGCAGACGATCCCCGTCCGCAGCGGCTCGGCAGATACCGTGAACGTGCGTATTCGGACCTGTCTCCGGGCTCCGGGTTGCTACGAGCCGGCACGGCTCACGGTCCGACGTTGGCAGTGCCAAGATGGGCCCGGCTCCATTAACCGGCCAAAAAACTTGTTGTCAAAGCCCTGTGTTTTCCCTATCAATGCGGGCAAATGCACCGGGATGGTGCGGGGGTAAACCGTTTTTTACCCCATTTCTGTCTGTTTACGAAAAGTGTACGGAAACAAACAATGATTGGAGGAACCATGAAGTTTAATAAGTGGACATTAGGATTGGCCGCCGTCGGGGTGGTCAGCCTGGCTTCCGCTGCAAGAGCCGATGACACAGCCAATACGGCCAACACCGTGTTGACTTCGCTCTCCGCCACAACCCTCAGCGGGTACGTGGACACATCGGCGCAGTGGAACCCTGGGACGGGGGATGCAAACCCCCCGCCGGTCAAATTCAACCAGCAGAAGCAGGACGGGTTCAACCTCGATGTCATTCAGCTCTCGATCGCCAAACCATTGGATGAGAGCGAATGGGCCGCAGGATACCGGGTGGACCTTTGGGCCGGGCCGGATGCAAATGTGCTCGGAACTCAGTCAATCCTCGCCACCGGGGCAAGCGACTTCGCGATCCGGCAGGCCTATGTCGCCTTGCGGACCCCGATCGGCAATGGCATCGACTGGAAGCTAGGCGTCTTCGACAGCATCATCGGCTATGAATCTGTCGCCGGGCCGAACAACCCCAATTATACGCGGTCCTACGGCCACTCGATCGAGCCGCAGACACACACCGGGCTGTTGGCCAGCTACCGCGTGAATGACAACTTCAGTTTCGCCCTCGGAATCGCCGATACGGTGAATTCCACCATCAACTCCCGGGCACAGGACGGTTCGAGCGGAGTTGGGGGCGGGATCTTTGCACCTTTCTTCAGCTCGTTCTACTCCGCAACCGCTGCCTCCGCCAGCGCCTTCAATGCGGCTAACGGTCTCAGCCCCGGAGATCCTGGTTTTCGTACCGGCGTCAGCCCTGTTGCCGGCGCAAACCCAAATGCTGAGTCGTACAAGGCCTACATGGGTTCGATCGCTCTGACAGCGCCCGACAGCATGGGATTCCTGTCCGGTTCGACCCTGTATGCCGGCGCCGTCAGCGGTTACAACAATTCTGTGTTCGGAGGTCTCGGCAACGGCCAGTGGAATGCCTACGTTGGCGCAACCCTGGCCACGCCCGTCACCGGCCTCCGACTCGGGGCGGCTTTCGACTACCTGGGTAGCGAATTCAATGGTATCGTTGGAGCCAACACGCTCTCAACCGACGTGGATGCTTATGCGCTGGCCCTGTATGCGTCCCTCCAGGCTACCGAGAAACTCAGCCTGCACGCTCGGGGCGAGTATCTGCAGGGGGATCTGCACGCCAGCTCGAGCAGTCTTGGCTTGAGTGACAGCACCAGCGCCCGGCTTTGGGCTTTTACAGCCACAGCTCAATACGACCTGTGGAAGAACGTCCTCAGCCGGTTTGAATTCCGCTGGGATCACAGCGAGCACGGCAGCCCCTTCGGCGGAACGGTCGACACCGGCCCAGATCGCGCAAACGCCTTCATGCTGGCGGCCAACCTGATCTACAAGTTCTAACTGAGTTACAGGCATCAGAACCCCTCCAGAACGTTCGGGAGGGGTTCTGCATTCCCAATGTCTGACCTTGATCAATCGGTCAGTCCACCGATGGGAACGGTGTTGCCGCCCGAGTGCTGTCTTGATTTGATCAGGCGGCGCAAATCTCGTTGATACATCAGGGTCGTTAAAGTCAATGCTTCAACCTTAAGTTCCACCCAATCAATTGGTTGAACTTCGCCTCGCCCCGTTTGGCACAAACATTGCCTTGGGTCGAGCGGCATAGAGTGCACGGTGCAATATTCCCGTGCTATTGCAGGAACTGAATGTTAAAAACAACCAATCCGGATGATGGATAATTATTCATGAAGCTAAACAAATGGACGGCAGCTCTGGCAGCCGCGGGAGTCGTGACGGTCCCGTCGCTCCTGCACGCTCAAACCAACTCGATACTCACGGCGCTCTCGACCACAACGCTTAGTGGCTATGTGGATACTTCGGCGCAGTGGAACATCGGCACCGGCAACGCCAATAATCCGCCCTATTCCTTCGGCGGCCGTAGCAAGGCGGACGGTTTCAACCTGGATGTCGTCGATTTGGCGCTTGATAAACCGCTGGATGACAGCCTCTGGGCAGCAGGATACCACGTGGAACTGTGGATGGGGCCGGATGCCAACCTGCTCTTTTCCCAATCGAGTGGGAACGCCGCCGATTTCGCCGTGCGCCAGGCGTACGTGGCGCTGCGGACACCCGTCGGCAACGGAATCACCTGGAAATTGGGCGTGTTTGATACGATCATCGGCTACGAAGGGTTGACTTCTCCAAATAACCCTAATTTCACCCGCTCCTACGGGTTCAGCATTGAGCCGACGACGCACACGGGACTGCTGGGCACGTATCAGGTGAATGACGAACTCAGTCTTTCGGCCGGCATCGCGGATACGTTCGGCCCAACCATCAATGGCCGTGCCCCCATCGAGTCTTTCAAGACTTACATGGGATCAGCCACTTATACAGTGTCGACAAACGCCGGCTGGCTTTCCGGCTCCACCGTTTCCGCGGGCGTGATAAACGGTTTTAACGGAGCGGTCGATAAGAGGCAAACCAGTGTCTATGCCGGAACCACTTTTCCGACACCGATCACTGCCTTGAAGTTCGGAGTGGCGCTGGATTACAACCGGATTCATCACGACCAGCTCCCGCCTCCCATCAGGGGGAACGGGAACATCTGGGTTTTGGGACTTTATTCGTCCTACCAGGCTACGGAAAAACTCGCATTCAACCTGCGCGGTGAATACGTAGCCAGCAAATCCGATCTGCAGGGCCTCACTGGCGCTCCGAACGCCAATGTCGATAACAATGGCATCTGGGAGTTGACCGCCACGGCTCAATATGATCTGTGGAAGAATGTTCTCAGCCGGGTCGAACTCCGCTGGGACCACGTCGAGCACGGGAAAGCCTTCGGCGGAAACGACCTGCCGACCTGCGACAGTGCCTACCTGCTCGCCGCCAACATCATATACAAGTTTTAGCCGAAATCCGCAGTTCCTCCACCTGCCACTTCGCCTGACGCGGAGGGGCCTTTTTGTTCGCCGGGCTATGCCCCGGCGAACCGGACCCATTTCTGGAGGGAAGCGCTCTGTCGCTCCCGAATCCTCTTTCAACAGGGCACCGACGGAGCGGTGCCCTCCATTGCCGCTCTTTCAAGCCGGCTGCTGTTGCGTCAAACAGTGCAGCGTCCCAAAGCCAAGCACCAGATCCACGGCGTGAATGCCAACCACCGGCCGGTCCCGGAAGAATTCGCTCAACGTGCCGAGCGCAATGCGGTCGTTCGGATCATTGAACGTAGGCACCAGCACCGCCGCATTGCAGATATAAAAATTGGCGTAACTGGCCGGCAGCCGGCAGCCGTCAAAGTAAAGCGGCGCAGGCATCGGCAGCGGCACCACTTCCGGTTTGGCCCCGTCTTCCAACCGCAATTCCTCAACGCGTTCCCAGTTCTCACCCAGCGCACGATGGTTGATGTCTCTCCGGTTCGTCTCCTTGATCAACACCAGGGTTTTCGGATTCACAAACCGGCAGATGTCGTCGATATGCCCGTGGGTGTCGTCGCCGACGGGGCCGTTCAGCAACCACAACACGTTTGTCACTCCAAGATGGGTCTTCAGTGTGTCCTCGATTTCTTTCCGGCCCAGCCCGGGATTGCGCACCTGCACTTTGGGATCGAGATAACATTCTTCCGTCGTCAGCAAGGTGCCGCGGCCGTTCACCTCAATGCCGCCACCCTCGATAACAAAGTCTTTGCCGTGGCACTCGGCGTTGAAAAGCCGTTTGCGCAGAACGCGCGCGGCGGTCTCCGGCACTTTGCGGTCCTTCTGCCAGTCCCCATACTTCGCCCAGGCGTTGAAGTGGAAATGCACAATGGCCGTTTCGGAGTTTTGAGTTTTGAGTTTTGAGTTTTGAGTTTTGCGCCGGACGAAAATCGGCCCGCTGTCGCGCGTCCAGCCGCGGTTGGTGGGATGCGCGATGAACCGCACGTTCCGGAGGTCCGCGCCGGCGCGGGTCAGATACCGTTGCGCGAGTCTTTCTTCCTCTTTGTGCCGGACCAGAATGCGGACCATTTCGCCGGCGGAAATTTTCCGGACCATCTCGCCGTAGACCCAGCGGATGGGATCTAGCTTGTCCGGCCAATCGGTCGGGTTGTGCGGCCAACCCAGCCAGGTGGCCTCGTGCTTCTCCCATTCCGAAGGCATCGAGAAGCCGAGTTCGGCCGGCGTGGCGGCCATTGCGCTTTTCCGTTTCGACATAAAACCCGCGCGGAGGATAGGAGCTTTTGCGTGATTGTCTATCGCGCAGGTCGGGGTGTGGCAGTACAGGTTGGGGCGAGACTCGGCGAGCCGCTGGTCGGAAGGATATTTCGCTTTCCAGCTCGCGAGGAGGCTCGCCCCACCCACCGTTTGGCTAAACTGTGCCACTCCGAGCCTTCGTTGGCGTAGAAGCAGAATCTAAAACCATGTTATCCTTAACACCTCAAGCACGTCCGCAAGCTGAATGAATCACGTTGCCGGCGAAAGGAAAGAATCCCCGACCCCTGATTCATTTTTTTGATTTAAGGATTGGCAAGCGGCGCCGCCTTCGTATTGTGAGCGGCGACAAAAATCGATTTGAGTTTCATTATGAGCACCGACAACGCGAAGCGCCGTTACCGCGAAGACCTCACCGAAATGCCGGAGTGGCTGAAGAAGAAGAAATGTCCGCACCGCGACAAGTACATGTCCGGCAAACGCATCCGGCCCAAAAACATCACCGGCAAGGAGACCCTCTGCGCCCTGATTGACGAGACGTTCCTCGCTTACAACGCCGCGCGGCTCAAGGAAGGCTGCAAACTGTTCACTGAAAAAATGCTCGGCTCGGATGTCACCATCGGCATGAGCTTCGCCGGCGCGCTCACGCCCGCGGGCATGGGCTGTTCCAGCATCGTCCCGCTGATCAAGGCGGGTTTCGTCGACTGGCTCGTCGCCACCGGCGCGAATCTCTACCACGACATGCACTTTGCGCTGAATTATCCGGTGAAAGTCGGCAGCTTCAAGTTCGACGACACCGAACTGCGCAACAACGACATCGTCCGCATCTATGACGTGCTGCTCGGCTACAGCGATTGCCTGATGGCCACGGACGAGATCCTGCGCGCCATCCTCATCCAGCCGGAATTCCAGAAGGAAATGGGCACCGCCGAACTGCATTACCTGATCGGCAAGTACTGCGCCGAATGGGAACGCAAGGCCGGTCTGAAAGATGTGAGCGTTCTGGCCGCCGCCTACCGTGCCGGCGTGCCGTGCTACACGAGCTCGCCCGGCGACTCAACCATCGGCATGAACTTCGCCGGCGTTGAGCTGCGGGGAAACAAACTGCGCGTCAACCCCTCGATCGACGTGAACGAAAGCACCGCCATCGTCCTCGCCGCCAAGCGCTCCGGCGGCAGGAGCGCCGTGGTCCTGTGGGGCGGCGGCAGCCCGAAGAATTTCATGCTCCAGACCGAGCCCCAGATCCAGGAAGTCCTCCGCATCAAGGAATACGGCCAGGATTACTTCCTGCAGGTCACGGATGCCCGGCCCGACACCGGCGGTCTCTCCGGCGCCACCCCGAGCGAAGCCGTGAGTTGGGGCAAGGTGGATCCGGACCGACTGCCGGACGCCGTTGTTTGCTATACCGACACGACGATCGCCATGCCTCTGTTGACACACTATGCGCTGGCCAAACATAAGCCGCGCAAACTCAAGCGCCTCTACGATCAGCGCGGGCGCTTGATGAAGGCGCTGACGAAGGAATATTTCACGCATAACAAAGTGAAGATGATCGACGGCTCGAAGCCGGTGTTTTGATCTGCTATTGCCGCGAGTGATCGCCCGCAGTCCGGAAGCGCAACAATACCAACCATGATCAGCGAAGAAAACTTCCTCGATTTCAAATGCCCCCATTGCGGCGGAATGGTTTCGTTTCCCCGGGACAGCGTCGGCTTTGTCCAGGAATGTCCGGATTGCCTGGACAGTCTGATTGTGCCGGAGCCTGGAAGCGAAGCCGGCCGAAAGCTTCCGCTTCCCATCGCCACGCCCAGACTGAAGCTCAGGCGATTTACGGCGAGTGACTGGAAGGAATTGATGGAGCTGGCGCAGGACGAGGAAGGTTTCGCTTACGTCGAGGGCCTGCCAGGCCGCGGAGAGGAAGAGGTCATCCGCTGGCTCGAAAACGACAGCCACGTCAGGCTGACCACCTCCAACCAGATGTTCCATCTGGCGATGGAATTGCTGGATGGCGGCAAGCTGATTGGCTGTCTGGGTTTGTGGTTCACGGACGCGCAACGCCTGCAGGCCATGTTCAACATCAGCCTGCACCGGAACTACCAGCACAAAGGACTTGCGCTGGAAGCTGTGGAGCGACTTCTCGGCTTTTGTTTTGAGGGAATCAAGCTGCATCGGGTGGTGGCCCGTTGCGACAGCACGAACACCGCAGCCTGCCGGCTCCTCGAACAGGTGGGGATGCGGCGCGAAGGTGAGTTTGTGAAAGATACGCCCTTGATTGAAGGAGGATGGGCGAACTCGGTCTGGCATGCGGCATTGGCGGAGGAGTATTTCTCAGACGGCGCGGCAAAATAGAGAAATAAAGAAAGGGACGAGCCTCAGCTCACCCCCGTAAAGTGGAAGCGGCGCTCGCCAGGCACCGCCAAAAATCAAGAACCGTGCTGCAAATGGCATTCCGTGGAGCGAGCCCACTGACGAGCCGCCCCTTTTCTGAAACCTGACGGCTCGCGAGGACGCTCGCCCCACCCATCCCGGTATTTGCGAGATGAGTTCTACGCCACCGTGACTTCTTTGCTCAGGTAAACGTCCTGGATCGCGTTGAGCAAAGCAATGCCTTCCTTCATCGGACGCTGGAACGCCTTGCGGCCGGAAATGAGTCCCGTGCCGCCTGCCCGCTTGTTGATCACCGCCGTCATCACCGCCTGTTCGAGATCGCCCTTGCCCTTGGATTCGCCGCCCGAGTTGATCAGACCGGCGCGGCCCATGTAACAATTGGCAACCTGGTAACGGCAGAGGTCGATCGGGTGATCGCTGCAAAGGTCGGTGTAGATCTTCTTGTCGAACTTGCCGTAACTGGAGCCGCCCATGTTGAGCGCTTCAAAACCGCCGTTATTCTCGGGCAGCTTCTGTTTGATGATGTCCGCCTCGATAGTGACGCCGAGGTGGTTGGCCTGCCCGGTCAGGTCGGCGGCCACGTGGTAATCCTTCAATTTCCCGTCCGCGCCTTTGACCTTGAACGCGTTGTTGCGCAGATAGCACCAGAGCACGGTGGCCATGCCCATTTCATGCGCCAGGGCGAACGCCTGCGCCACTTCCACGATCTGGCGACTGCTTTCGGCGGAGCCGAAATAGATCGTCGCGCCGACGGCGGCGGCGCCCATATCGGCGGCTTCCTTAATGGTGCCGTACATGATCTGGTCGGCCTTGTTGGGATAGGTGAGCAGCTCGTTGTGGTTGAACTTCACTATTAGCGGAATCTTGTGGGCGTATTTGCGGGCGCACATTCCAAGCACTCCGAAGGTGGAGGCGACGGCGTTGCAGCCGCCCTCAACGGCGAGTTTCACGATGTTCTCAGGATCGAAGTAATCCGGATTTTTGGCGAAGCTGGCGCCGCCGGAGTGTTCGATGCCCTGGTCGACCGGCAGGATGCTGAGGTAACCGGTGCCGGCCAGACGGCCGGAGCCGAACAGGCGCTGGAGATTGACCAACACGCGATTGTTCCGATCGGATATGGAGAAAATCCGGTCAACGAAATCAGGCCCCGGAACGTGCAGGCGTTCGTTCGGAATCTTCGGGTTCTTAAAACCAAGGAGATAATCGGCCTTGTCGCCGAGCAGCGGTGCAATTTGTGTCATAGTGTTCAAGTTTTTGATTTCAATCCAAATCCCTCGTGTCGCCGGCCCCTGTCGGCGGAACAAATCCCACAATGCGGTTTCAGGAAGTCAGGGCGGACAGAACTCTCGCCTTCGAGCAATCCATCTGAAGCCAGACTATCAGGAGCCCTTCCCGGACACCATATCCAATTCTGACTTTTTGTTGCCTTCCATTGCCAGAGTGCGGAGCGGGTCTTTCGCCACGCTAAAGATCCAAGCCGGAGGCTCCGGGGTTCGGTTTGGGGAGGTCAACACTGGCTTCCGTATTTTGTGGTGAACACGCCAAAAAAAAGCTGCTGTTGAAACACGAAGCATTTTGTTGCACGAGTGGAATTCAGGGTTATCTTGCGAGCATGGATTGGCAGCAATGGGTTTCGCTGGCGATTGTCGGCGCTACAGCAGCGGTGTGGTTGCGGAGTCAGTTGCGACGCCGGAAGTTCAGCTTTGAGCGGAACACGGTCTGCGGCTGTTGTGCTGCCGGTCGTTCATTAGCGCCGCAATACTCGGTGGTGTTGCGCGCGCGCAAGGGCGAGCGCCCGCAGATGGTTTTCAAGATGAAGTAAAGCGCGCTTGCCTATGCCCTCGGTTTGATATACTTTTCCCGCTGGAATGGCCATGTGCAAAGTCAGTTCGTCCGTGCACTTCGTGACCCGTTCTGTCGCCGGTCGCGAAGGTTCCGCCAGGGCGCATTGGGTTCCCAACACGGACGTGTATTCCACGGACAACGGGCTCGTCGTCAAAGTTGAATTGGCGGGCATGCGCAACGATCACCTCGAAATCACGGTGGAGGGGAATCGATTGCGCATCAGCGGCACCCGTCCGGACGGTTGCCGCGCGCCCAAATGCAGTTTTTTGGTGATGGAAATCAACTATGGCGCATTTGAGAGCCTGCTGGAATTGCCGCCGGGATACGACCTGAGCCAGGCCAAAGCAACGTACTTGAATGGCTTCCTGCGAATCGATGTGCCTGTGGCGCAGTCGCAGATGAAGAGCACCAAGGTGCCCATCGCTGAAGGGAATTAATCTTTCACTGAATCTTTTCCGGGGCGGCGGCATCTAACTTGCAGAATGACGCGACGATGACCTCGCCCGATACGGAGTTTATCAGTATCTTGGGCGCGTCTGGAAGCCCGGAAGCCCCAGCGCGCGTTTCCGCCCATTCGCTGCCGCAAGTCCTGCCTGTTCTGGGGCTCTCCGACATCGTCATCTTCCCGGGCATGGTCGCCCCGCTGCTCGTGGAAACCCCCCAAAGCATCAAACTGATTGATGACGTGGTGGCAGGGGACCGGCTGCTGGGCGTGGCCCTGCAGCGGAAGCCGGAGGCTGAAAACCCGACCCCGGAGGAAATCTACGAAGTCGGGTGTGCTGCCCGTCTTCTGAAAATGTTGAAGTTCCCGGACAACACGGTCCGGGTGCTTGTCGAGGGACTCTGGCGCATTCACATCAAGGAGTACAGCAGCACGACACCGTATCTCACCGCAAAATTCGAGTTGATGAGAAACGAAAAGGAAGACTCCGTCGAGTTGACCGCGATGATGCGCAACGCCCAGGGCCAGTTCCAGGAAATCATCAAACTCTCACCCGCCCTTTCCGAGCAGGTCAAAATCGCGGCGCTCAACACCGAGGATCCCGGACATTTTACCGATCTGGTTGCCGTCAATCTTAACCTGACGCTGGAAGAACGGCAGAAACTGCTGGAAACCACTTCGGTCAAAGAACGTTTGTCCTCTTTGCTCCCGATGCTCAACCGCGAGCACGAAGTCCTCGCGCTCAGTTCCAAAATCCAGACCGAAGTCGCCTCCTCCATCTCCAAAACACAGCGCGACTTTTTCCTGCGCGAACAACTCCGCGCCATCCAGCGGGAACTGGGAGAGAGCGATGCCAACCTGGGCGAAATCAGGGCGCTGCAGGACAAAATCGAGGGCACGGCCCTGCCGGCTGAGGCGAAAAAGGTGGCGTTGCAGGAGGTAGACCGCCTCCAGCAAATGCCGCCCGCCGCGGCCGAGTACGGCGTAACCCGCCATTACCTCGATTGGATTCTCAGCCTGCCGTGGGAAAAGGAGACCGAGGACAAGATTGATTTGAAAGAGGCCGAGCGCATTCTGAACGAGCAACACTTCGGCCTCACCAAGGTCAAGGACCGTTTATTGGAGTTCCTGGCGGTGATCAAACGGCGCAAGCAGATCAAAGGGCCCATCCTCTGTCTGGTTGGCCCGCCCGGCGTGGGCAAAACCTCTCTCGGCAGAAGCGTGGCCGACGCCCTGGGGCGCAAGTTTGCCAGAATCTCCCTGGGTGGCATGCGGGATGAAGCGGAGATTCGCGGCCATCGCCGGACGTACGTCGGGGCGCTGCCGGGCCGCATCATCCAGACCCTCCGCAGAATCGAGAGCCGGAACCCGGTGATGATGCTCGACGAACTGGACAAGGTGGGCACGGATTTTCGCGGCGACCCGGCGTCCGCTTTGCTGGAAGTGCTGGATCCCGCCCAGAACAACACCTTTACGGATTATTATCTCGACCTGCCGTTCGATCTTTCGCGAGTCCTGTTCATCACCACGGCCAACTGGCTGGAGCCGATTCACCCCGCCTTGCGCGACCGTCTCGAGGTCATTGAGCTGCCCAGCTACACGGAATCCGAAAAGTTGCAGATCGCCCGGCGCTACCTCGTGCCGCGCCAACTCGAGGAACACGGGCTGAGAAAAGGCGAGGTGAAGATCCCCGATGCCACCATCCGGCGCGTCATCCAGGATTATACGCGTGAAGCCGGCGTGCGGCAATTGGAGCGTGAGATTGCCGCGCTCACCCGCAAAGCCACTCGCAAAATCGTCAGCAACGGCCGCGTGACCCGGCCGCTGGTGCTGAAGCCCGAATTCCTCAAGAGTTATCTGGGCGCCGCCCGGTTCGTTTCGGAAACGGCCGAGGCCATCAAAGAATTCGGCATCGCGACCGGCATGGCCTGGACACCGGTGGGCGGGGAAATCATGTTCATCGAGGCGACGCGGATGCCCGGCAAAGGCAATCTGCTGCTCACGGGTTCGCTGGGCGAGGTGATGAAGGAAAGCGCCCAGACCGCGCTGAGTTATTTGCGCAGCCAGTCCAAAGCGTTGGGCATCGATCTCACCTATTATAATAAATTTGACATTCACATCCACGTGCCGGCGGGGGCGACACCGAAAGACGGCCCGAGCGCCGGCGTGACCATCCTGGCGGCGCTGGCCTCGTTGCTGACACAGCGGCGCGTGCGCTCCGAAGTCGCCATGACCGGCGAAATCAGCTTGCGCGGCCGCGTATTGCGCGTCGGGGGGATCAAGGAAAAAGTGCTGGCCGCCGCGCGCTTCGGGATCAAACAGGTGGTTCTGCCCGAGCAAAACCGGATGGATTGGTCGGAGGTGCCCGTCGAAGTGCGCAAAAGACTCCAGGTTCGTTTCGTCCGGCGCATCGCGGAACTCCTGCCGCTGACCTTGCTCTCGAATTGATGCCTCGTTCCCGTGGTCGCCGTCGGCGCATTCTGGTCGGGACATTTCGGAAAATGGATCATATGAAACGCCCGTTATTGCTTTCCGCGGCGGCCCTGCTCCTCCTCGGCGCAGCGGAACCACAGGCGCCGCCGGCCCCCCTGGCTCCTGCCGAAGCCGCGAAGCAGGGGAAAGCGATTGTGGCGGAACTCCTTTCACAACGTCCCGCACAAAACGTCGCCAATACCGGTGTGCTGAAAATTCAGGAGGCCAATGGCAGGCGCACGGACTTGCCGGTGACCTTTGAGAGCTTCTCAACGGCGACGAACTGGCAAAGTGTTTGCTCCACCACAGGGTGGATCACGAATGAAAATGACCGGCTCCGCCTCACCCTCACGATCACGCACGACGATGCCAGGCCGAACCAGTATGAATTGCAGAAGGTAGTCGCTTCATCCACGACAGCCGGCCGGAGTGTGAGTTCCACCGCCAATCTCGCCGGCGCGCAGACGATGATTCCCTTCGCCGGCTCGGATTTCTGCGTGGCGGACCTGGGCCTGGAGTTCTTCCACTGGCCGGAGCAGCGCCTGGTGAAAACCGAAATGCGCCGCGGCCGGTCGTGTCGAGTGCTGGAAAGCGTCAATCCGCAGCCTGATCCCGGCGCTTACTCGCGGGTGGTTTCATGGATCGACATCGAAACCGGAGGAATCGTGCATGCCGAGGCTTACGACTCCCAAAACAAGCTGCTCAAGGAGTTCGATCCCAAAGAATTCAAGAAAATGCAGGGACAGTGGCAATTGCAGGAAGTGGAAATCCGCAATCGCCAGACCGGCTCCCGCACGCGGATCGAATTCAACCTGGACCGGAATTAGGTCTGCCGGGAATTTTGTTTGAACTTTCCTGCTCCGCATCATAGTCATATCGCATGAACGTCTTTGTCACCGGCGGCGCGGGTTACATCGGTTCCATCTGCGCCGAGGAACTGCTCAACGCGGGCCACGAGGTCACGGTTTACGATGATCTCAGCGAGGGCCACCGCGCTGCCGTCGACTCCCGCGCGCGTTTCATCCTGGGCAAACCCGAGGAATCCGGTGACATTCTGAACGCGGTCAAATCGGCAAAGCCCGAAGCGATCATGCACTTCGCCGCTTACGCGCTGGTCGGCGAATCCATGACGAATCCGCGAAAGTATTTCCACAACAACGTGGTCAATGGTCTGAAGCTGCTCGACGCCGCCGTGGAGTGCGGCGCGAAGAAATTCGTGTTCAGCTCCACCTGCGCAACGTATGGGCCTCCGGATCGTGTTCCGATCACGGAGGATATGCCGCAGCGGCCCATCAACCCCTACGGCGAATCCAAGCTGATGGTCGAAAAGATACTTCAGTGGTATCAACAGATCTACGGGCTGGAGTTTATCGCCTTCCGGTATTTCAACGCGGCTGGGGCGAGCGAAAGATTCGGCGAGCATCACCATGATGAGACGCATCTCATCGCCAACGTGCTGAAGGTCGCGCTCGGCCTGCGGTCCCATTGCGAGATCTACGGGACGGACTACCCGACCCCGGACGGCACCTGCATCCGGGATTACATCCACATCGTTGATCTTGCCCAGGCCCATATGCTGGGCCTGCAGCGGGGCAAGCGGGGTTTTTACAACCTTGGCAACGGCGACGGTTACTCCGTCCGCCAGGTCATTCACACGTGCGAAAAGGTGACTGGCAAGAAGATCGCGGCTGTCGAAAAGCCGCGGCGCCCCGGCGATCCTCCAAAACTGGTTGCCTCAGCCGAAAAAGTCATCCGGGAACTGGGATGGAAGCCGAAGTTCCCGAAGCTCGAGAACATTGTCGCCACCGCCTGGGCGTGGCACAGGAAACACCCGGACGGGTACCCGGACTAGCGCGCCGTTGTAGTGCCCGCCTATGAACATCAAATCACTCTCATCAAGCCGACTGCGTCGAGGAAGGAGGAAGGGGTCAACCAGGAAGACCAATTGATAGTTTGGTTCGGAACGACCTTGGAATCGTCCCGAACTATGGGTTGACCCTTTTACTCGAGGGCGACAGCTTTTTACCTGTTAATACCGCGCGCTAATGGGCACCCAATGGGTGACCCCTTTTATGCCGATTGTCAATCTTATCCCTTTTGCTTGACACTATTCGCTCTTGACTCAGCCACACCCCGCTAGGACACTACCCACGGGTCGGGTGCCACACTATTGGCCCGCCGCCCGCTACAGTTTTCAACCGCCGTTCACATTTTTGGTTACGCGGTCACGACCCAAAGCCTTCGTTCGCGGGCAGCGGTGTAGTGCATAGAATATGGACAAAACGGACGAGTATATCGGGCGTGTGAAACACCTGCCACCAGCGCCCACCGCAGCCACGGAGTTGCTTGACCTGTTCAACGATCCCAACCGTGACATCGACAGGGTTGTCGACTTGATCGGTCTCGATCCGTCGTTGACTGCCGAGGTTTTGGGGCGATGCAATAGTGCTTTTTTGCGTGGCGCTGAGCCAGCCTCGAACATCTTTGATGCCGTGAGTCGGTTGGGATTTTACGAAGTTTATTGCGTGGTGGCTGCCGTCGTCGGCGCGCGTACGCTGTCACTGGGGCGAGCCAATGGGCCGTTGGACAAGGCGAATTTCTGGAGGCATTCGGTGACGACAGCAGTGGCGGCGGTGGCGTTGGCCAGACGTGTCGAACAACCTGAAGCTGTGGCCTTCACTACGGGATTGCTCCACGACGTGGGCAAGCTCGTTTTCGCCTCCGTTGAAGAAGCCGCCTATGCAGGACTGATACGACAGACCGGAGGTTTCGGTTCCGCACTTGCCAAAGCGGAGGAGGCGCAATTGGGCGTAACCCACGCAACGGTTGGAGCGCGGTTGCTGGCCCGATGGGCGCTGCCGTCCAATATCGCGCTGGCCGTTTTGCATCATCACCACTCACCCGCTGCCGCAGCACCCTTTGAGCGCCTGGCGGCGATTGTTCATCTGGCTAACTGTCTGGCTCATTTTGTGACAGACAATGCGCCGCGTGAATTGGCAGCCAGCAACCCGGACGCAATGGTGCTGTTGGAGTTGACCGCACAAGAAGTCCCCGCGGTGGTGGAGGAGATCAAGGAAGGCTTGCAGCGGGCGGAGGGATTACTACAGATGATGGCGTAATATACGACTGTAATGGGTCGACGCGGCGGCGCAACAATTCCAGAATGCGAAACGCATCCGGAACGAGTTCAATTCATCGGATTACTTCGCCCTGGTCCGGAATGAGCCGAAGGCCTTGGCCTGGCTGGCGCTGGGACAGAATGCGCAGTTCGTCGTGAACAACATTGTTTACGAGATCTACGAGTGACTTGCGGCGGCGGCCCCGCAGTAATGGAGGTTTCCGGCAAGGCGCCGGCCCATTCCGCAACCGGCCCATCCCCGTGGATGAAGAAGCGACGGTGATCGTCAAAACATCCGAATTGATCGCACCAGACTTCAGAACCGAATTCATTCGAAGAGATGAACGTCATCAAAAACCGGAAACGGCTCGCCTCCGAACGTACATCGACCTCGCGGGAGACAAAAGCCGGCCTTGGCGCTCCTTGGTTCCTGGCACTGTTCTGCCTGCCCCTCGTCATGGCTACAGCGACGCTGATCCTGACGGCAACTGCGGGCCCGATTTCAACCAACGCGAGTTTTCAAAAGAGTAGGGTGCAGGGGCCATGGGCTGACCCCGCCTTCTTTCCGTTGGCGGTCTGGCTGCAATCTCCCGAAAACGCGGGACGATATCGAAAAGCGGGTTTCAACACCTGCGTCGGCTTGTGGAAAGGGCCAACCGAGCAGCAACTGGCTGCATTGAAAGGCACCGGCATGCTTGTCATCTGTGCGCAAAACCAGGTGGCGCTCCTGCATCTTGATGATCCCATCATCATCGGCTGGATGCACGAAGATGAGCCGGACAACGCACAAACGTGGGCGGCGAGACTGGGCTGGGGAAAGCCAGTTTCCCCCGAAACCGTGGTGAAGGATTACCAGCGCATGCGAATGGCCGATCCCTCGCGACCCGTGCTGCTCAATCTCGGCCAGGCCGTCGCCTGGGACGGCTGGTACGGTCGCGGCTCGCGCAACCATCATCCGGAAGATTACCCGGAATATGTCAAAGGCTGCGACATTGCCTCGTTTGATATCTATCCCGTCAACCATGACAGCCCGGAGGTTTCCGGCAGATTGTGGTACGTCGCCCAGGGTGTCGAGCGGCTGATGCGCTGGGGCGGCGGTGAAAAGATCATTTGGAATTGCGTTGAATGCACCGCCATCCGCAGCCCGAAACAGAGGCCAACGCCTCACCAGGTTCGCGCCGAGGCGTGGATGTCGCTGATTCACGGCTCGCGGGGATTGATTTATTTCGTTCACCAGTTCAAGCCCGTCTTCAAGGAAGCGGCGCTGCTGGACGATTCGAAAATGCTCGCTGCCGTATCCGCGCTCAACCGTCAGATCACGGAACTGGCGCCCGTCCTGAACAGTCCCACGATCCACAACCGGGTAACGGTGCAATCGGAAAACGTGAACGTGCCAATCGCAACGATGGTTAAGCAGTGCCAGGGATCGACCTATCTGTTCGCGGTGGGGATGCGGGATGGACCAACCAGTGCGACTTTTACCTTTAAAGGAATCAAAGGCGAAGGCAGCCTGCAAGTGCTTGACGAGGATCGAGATGTCACCGCCAGGGACGGCGTGTTTGAAGACACTTTTGCCCCCTGGGACGTGCATCTGTATCGCCTGCCTGACAATGCCAAACAGTGAGCCGTCGAGGTGCCTGCTCCGCCCGGTTTTGGATTGCTGCGATCAGGGCGCGATGCGAAGCTCATCGTCGTGCCGCTCTGCTCGCGTGAAATGCTGATTCGGATTCTTGCGGCAGCGTTTGCATTGCTCCTGGCAGCAGGCTGGCTTGTGTGGTGCTGCGAGCATCGGCCCGAAATATCCTTCCTGCCAGCCCGTAAAGGTGCGGAATGGATTGTTTATCCCTGTCCGCCGAATAGCAAAATGCACCACGCCACGGAGTGGAGCGCCAGCTTCCACCGGTCATTAACCCTAGCAGCCGCGCCGACCGGCGCCGTTGTGTCCGTGCGCGCTTTCAAGGACTGCATTGTCTTCGTGAACGGCCATCAAGTCGGCTGGTCAGACCCGCCGACGAAAAACTGGAAGCAAATCCGCGAAGAGGAGGTGTCCGGATTCCTCCATGCCGGCACCAATGACATTGACGTAACAGTGATGAATCGCGAAGGGCCGCCTGCACTCTGGTTGATTCTGGAGGCGGGCGAGCTACGCGTGGGCACAGATACGGCCTGGAGGACGTCGCTCGCGGGTGCGGAGTGGCGGGCGGCCTCGCCGGCGCGAGCTCCCCGCCTGGTTCGCCCCGGCAATGAGCTGGCTGGCGGTGAGCGTACGTTCGCCGCCCTGGCGGCTGTTTGGCCGCTGTTGATACTCTGGGCGGCCCTCGCGACAACTGCTTCGGCCGGGTGGTTCCTTTGGCAGGTCAAACGCTCGGCCGGTCGGACGCCAGTCCGGATCGCCTTCAGAGCAAATCCCGACACCATCCTTCTTGCAGTGATCATTGGGCTTTGGATTTTACTCTTTTGGCATAATCTGCTGCTTTTGCCCCGGCGATCAATCGGGTTCGACGCCTCGGACCATCTTAAATACATACAGTATATCCAGCAACACGGAAGGCTGCCGTTGGCTGACGAAGGGTTTCAGATGTTCCAGCCACCATTGTTTTATATAATCAGCGCAGCAACGCTGGCAGGATTCGACCTATCGGCAGCCGACCCCGGAGGTGTACTGGTGCTGCACGTCTTGACGCTGTTATGCGGGATCGCACAAGTGATCTGCGTCTTCCTCGGAGCACGGATGTTATTCGCTGATTCACCAAGCAAAAAGGCCATCTGCCTGCTGTTGGCAGGCTTTCTTCCGATGCTGCTTTACCTCTCGCACTACTTGACCAACGAGACCCTCGCCGCTGCTTTTGCGACCGGTGCGATCGTCCTGGCCCAACGCATGCTTCTGTTGCCTCGTCCATCCCTGATCTGTAGCGCAGGAATCGGCCTTTGCTTCGGGGCCGCAGTGTTGACCAAAGTGACGGCTGTGTTGATTGCGCCCGCCCTTTTTGGGGCGCTTGCCGCCCGGTCGGCAACACAGCGGCAGCCGGCCGCGGTCTGGCTGCGGACACTCGGGGTGGCCGTCGCGACGGCAGTCTTGGCGTGCGGATGGCATTATTTGCGGGTTTGGGCGCGCTTCGGGACACCCCTGGTCTTCAGTTGGGACGCCGCGGCGGGTTTTTCGTGGTGGCAGGAGGATGGCTATCGGACCAGTGCCTTTTTCACACGTTTTGGCCAGGGGCTGGCCAGTCCGTCTTTCGCCGGGTTCAACAGTTTCCTGGACGGAATGTATTCGACGTTGTGGGGGGACGGCTTATGTGGTGGCGAGGCGTCGCTGGAGTCTCGGCCCCCGTGGAACGGCAACCTTGTGGCAGTCGGCTATCTCCTTGCACTGATGCCGACAGCCCTCATATTGCTCGGGGGCATGGTTTCGTGCTGGCGTTGGCTTCGGCGACCCACCGCGGGCGGCTTTCTATTGCTCGGGGTTGCGGCGACGTTTGCCGGCGCACTGGTTTTCAACTGTCTTGAAGTGCCTTACTTGGCCTCAGTAAAAGCGTTTTATGCATTGCCCGCTCTGGTGCCGCTGTGCGTGTTTGGCGCGACCGGCTATGATTGGCTTGCGCGAAAGAGCCGCGTGAGCCGCTTTCTGCTGGGCGCTCTGTTGATGGTTTGGGCCGTGAACAGCCTGGCATCGCTTTGGATTCGTGCCGGTTCAAGTCAGACGCACCTGTACCTGGGCTTGCAGGAAGCTGCCCGAGGGCAGGTTTCGGAGGCTCTCGAGCGACTGTCGCGTGCGGCCAAAGAATCCCCAACAGACGTGCAGCTTGCTCGGGCAGTCGGCTCGCTGCTGGTGCGGAGAGGAGCGTACGACGAGGCACGGCAATGGGCCGAGCAGAGCCTGCGAACACATCCGGATGATCCAGTTTGCCGAGGTCAATTGGCGGCAGCCCTCGCCCAGCAAGGGAATCGAGAACGCGCCATTGCTGAGTTTCAGCGGTTGATGAATGAGACTCCTGACGACCCAGAACCCTACTTGGCGGCTTCTTACTGGTTAGCAAAGGAAAACCGCTTTGCGGAGGCACTCGAGATTGCCCGACGTGGCCTGGCTGTGGCGCCGGCTCACCCGTATCTGCAGGAGTTGACCGGCGTCGTGCTCTACCGCCAGTCCAGGTCAGTGGAGGCCGAGCCCTTCCTGCGCCGTGCCGTCGCATTCGGCAACGACTCGCCGAAGGTTTATTTGGAACTCGCGCAGGCCCTGGTGCAGCAAGGGAGGTTGGCTGAAGCCGCAGAACTCGTTTCAAAAGTCTTGAAAATGCCGCATGCCAACGCGGTCATCCACCACCAACTGGCCGTGATGCTCCTCCAGTTGGGGCGGGCGAAAGAAGCTGTCACCCAGTTTCGCGCAGCTCTGCAGCTCAATCCCGACGACCCGTACATTCTCAACGACTTCGCCTGGCTGAGGGCGACGCACCCCGATCTAAACCTGCGCAACGGCCAGGAAGCAGTCGCGCTTGCCGGACATGCCTGCACTTTGACAGGGAATAAGGTCGCTCTTCTGGTGGGAACACTAGCGGCGGCTTACGCGGAAGCAGGCCGGTTCGAAGAAGCTGCGGACGCCGCTCGCCGGGCTATTAGCCTGGCTCAGGACTCCGGAGAGACATCCATCGCCGCTAAAAACGAGGCATGGTTGAAGCTGTATCAACGCCGCCTACCGTACCACCAAACCAGGCCTGTGGTGCGCTGAGGCTTGCTGCTCTCGACACTCAACGCTCGGCTGTGCTCGAGTGTCTCGGATGGGAGACATATCGATTCTGCATCGTTGTCAAATGACCGCATGAGGCCCGCTGTTGCTTGGGTTTCGCCCGATGGAGTCGTCGTCATGTGACGAGTCTAAGCCGTCTCTCTGTCGGCAATGAAAACCACGAAACTCACATCCGAGAAATGAATCCGCCAATTTCGCGAAGCGACGCGAATTTCCTTTGTCCATGCCCGTGTGTTTAGTGTATCTCGTGATTGCCAAACATATGGAACCCGAAATCTCGGTGGTCGTACCGCTGCACGACGAGGGCCCGAACATTGCGCCCCTGGTGCGGCAGATATTCAGCGCTCTTCAACATGAATCCCGCGGAATCGAAGTGATTCTGGTCGATGACGGCAGTGGGGACGATACCTGGGATCGGATTCTCGAAGTCTGGGGCGCTGACTCGCGCGTGCGGGCTCTGCACCATCCCCGGCGTTCCGGGCAAAGTGCCGCTCTCTGGACCGGCTTCAAAGCCAGTCGCGCTGGTCTGATTCTGACTTTGGACGGCGATCTGCAGAACGACCCCGCCGACCTGCCCCGTCTGTTGGCGGAGCTGACACACTGCGACCTCGTCTGTGGCGTGAGGGTAGAGCGAAGGGATAATGGCATTCGACGGTTTTCATCATACGTCGCCCGGCTTGCCCGCAAGCTGGTTCTCCGCGCGGATTTTCGCGATACCGGCTGCAACCTGCGCGCTTTCAAACGGTCCGTGCTGGAAACCATCCCTCCTTTCAATGGTTTCCATCGCTTTATGCCGGTCCTGGCGCAGGGAGCCGGAGCCACCGTCAAGGAAATTCCCGTCGCCCACCATCCTCGAACGGCAGGGAAAACCAATTACGGCGTCTGGAACCGCCTCGGCCGCGGGATCTACGACCTGATCATGGTCCGGTGGTACTTGAACCGACAACTCAAAGTCGTGCCGACGTTTGAAGAACCTCGCGAGGAGCCACCGCGCTAGCCCATCTTCCGCAGTTGTGAAAACTGTAGCCTTGGTTTGCAGGGACTTGCGCAATTTAGACCCCGATTTTCTCCACTACATTTGCGATGATTTTGCTGCGGGTCGGAAGCCGTAAAC
>Ga0181527_1000445_pt1 | contig 47669 bp, 37 predicted proteins | sample PEATcosm2014_Bin_30_FD_119762 | JGI IMG/M metagenome (GOLD analysis project Ga0181527, IMG submission 119762) | Peatland microbial communities from MTU Mesocosm Facility, Houghton, MI, USA - PEATcosm2014_Bin06_60_metaG | ecosystem: Environmental > Terrestrial > Soil > Wetlands > Peat | place...
CTCAGGGTGCAGCCGCTTCCGCGTATACTGCCAACGTGTCTAAGACACCTGATAAACGCCGGCGCGGCGATCTCGAGCTGTTCGTGCTCGCTCTGATCGATGATGGGGTTTCGACGCCATACGAGTTGCAGCAGGCTGCTGGGCTCTCTCCTGGGGCAACAATTCCAGTGTTGCGTCGGTTGCTCGAAGCTGGTCTGTCGCTCGTCGGCAAGGGCGGCGCTCGAGGCCGCATGTCCTATAAAGTTTCCGCGGCCGGCCGTCAAAGGCTGAAACGAGGTTGGAAGGATTTGATCACCGCCGGACCAATTCGCAATCTCGACGCGAATCTGCGCGTGGCTCTGCTGGTTTTCTTCATCGGAGGAAACCGTCGCTTGGCTGTCGAGTTCCTTCGCATGTCTGGAACACGGAACCTGGAATCACTTGGTTCAATTGACGTGCCCAAATATCTGGACTTGGGCTCGCGTCTTGCAGTTGAATACAGCAGATTGCGTGCGGTGTCCGCCAGAGCTCTTATCAAAGCTGCGGTTGCTGCATCAAAGGTCGTAGTCCGGAGTTTCCCTCACCGCACTGTACTTGGGCGGAAGTGCATCATGAACAAACACAAGGCCTAGGACAACCAGGCAAGCTGTACCAAAAGGCTCTACACAGGTATTGTTCGTTTAGGCAATGTTGGAACCACATGCCACTGTGTGAGACCTCCGAAAGGTGCTCTACTTAGCCGCATACAGTTCGGGGTGTTCATGGCTTGAATCCTCTCATTTCGACTCTTGTCGTTCAGGCAAAAGCTCACAGCTATAGGCGGGTTTGAACTTACGAGGCCAACGGTTCATATGATCTGTGGCCCGGAGCGAAAACAAGGGGGCGCATGTCGCATCGCGCCCCCACGTATTCTTCACGTTGCTTTCGGGAGCTGGAAACTGTCGGCTCCAACCTCCTTCTCACGTAGCCATGCTGCGAGCCTGATCGGATCGAATCGAATGGTCCCGTCAAGATACACGTAGGGAATGGTTCCTCGATGAACCTTCTCGTAGAGTGCAGACTTGTTGATGTTGATGAGTTGTCGTGTCTGGATTACCGAGAGGTACCCAGGCATTAGTTCAATTCTATCGGCGAGGCATTGCACCTTCGCCGTCGATATTTCTTGCCTCAATTTCCTTTCGAGTCTGCCTGCGTTTCACAGGCTGGTTGAATTCTCAGCCAGTGCTCCCAAATCTCACCAGCTCCGCCATGGAGCGTCCAGGACGGAAATGCGCCTCTACATACCTTTAGCCTACCCCTGTTTGTCGAATCACCCAAATAACCCAAAATCGCGTGTTAATACATTTGGCCTATGTTAATACAAAATCGCGCTACTGAGGCATGCGGGCGGGAGTATACGGAAAATTCAGTGCAGATCGGAACGTGTACAACATGTTGATATTAAATATCTTATTTACATAAATCATTAGAATTCAATCACATGGAAAAGTCTGTGGCGGTGGGCAGAGTCTCCTGCCAACCCGTCTCCGAACCCAATTCCCTGCTAACAGGGAAGAATACAGGGAAATTCGCGAATTCTGCACGAGAAGTCTGCAGGCGGAGATTTCTAAAATACAGAATTCACGCGAGTTCCTGGCAATGAATCTCGATTTTTAAGCCGCTCCGAACAGGGAATCATCACCCACTTATCAGGGAATAGCATTTCCCTGATACTGGCCTTCCGGATCACCTCTACCTGTTCCCGTGGTGTGAGTGCACCGCTACAGAGTCTTGAATAGCCAAGTTGTTCGCCGCCCGCCCCTGGCGTTTCCTTCGTCCTTGTTCGCGGGCGGGATCGGCAGCACTTAGGGGCAGAGTTGAGCGGCAATCAGTCGATTCGAGGGACGCGGGCCGAAACCGTACAATCACGGTTTGCCGGAATGCGCCTCGGCCAGTGGTCGCGAGGCTGGAACCGACTCGCCGGACAAATTCGTCGCTCTGCACGGCTCGCCCTCGCAAAGCGCAGCGGTGATACCTTTGCCTTCGGTGATCGTATAAATGCGGTCCACGGCAGGCAGTTTGATCGCCTCCTTGGCGCCCGAGGGCCAGCGAATCTCTAGAGAGCCAGCGTCGGTAGCGTCGCCCAAGCCGAAATGGAGCCGGCGGTCATTGGCGGAGATGTAGCTTCCGCTGGCCAGCACATCCTGCCGTTGACGCATGCCGTTGGCCGTCAGATACGCGGTGGCGCAAGTGGCGTCCCGCGGGCTCTTGGGTCCGCCGACTAGCTTCATCTCCACCCAGTGATGATGATCGGGGTTCACATTGCGCAGCAGCACCGGCGGCCCGTCGATGGGATTGATCACCACGTCGATCTTGCCATCGTTGAACAGGTCGCCGAAGGCGGCTCCGCGCGCCGGAATCACATCCGCCAGCCCTGAGCCTACGACCGGCGGAACGTATTCGAACTTGCGTCCCTTGCCGCTTGGATCAGGCACATTGCGGAAGAGCAATGGCCGTTCCGCGAATGTGGTGCCCCAGTCGTGCTGGTCGACTTGCGGATACACGTGGCCGTTGACCATGAACAGATCGAGCCAGCCATCGTTGTCGTAGTCGATGAAGCCATCGCCCCATCCGACGAAGGGGATGGTGGTTTGCGCGATGCCCGCCTTGTAGCTGACGTCGGAAAAGCTGGCGTCACCGTCATTGTGGAAGAGCACCTTGTAGTCATCGCCGAAGTCGGTGACGAAGAAGTCGATCAGACCGTTGTTTTCGTAATCGCCGACAGCGATGCCCATGGAAGCAATCTCGCGTCCGTCAGAGTTCAGTGCGAAACCCGAAAGGTAGCTGCCGTCTTCAAAGGTTCCGTCGCCCTTGTTGATGTAGAGGAAGTTGGGCTCTGAATCGTTACCTACCACCAAATCCGGCCTTCCATCGCCATTAATGTCGACAAAGATCGACGTGAACCCATAGTAGCGATTCTTGTCCTCAACGCCGGCCTTCACAGTCACATCGGTAAAGGTGCCGTCGCCGTTGTTATGGAAGAGATGATCGGGCTCGCCCTGCAAGCCGCGGGGGCCGCAGTTTACCGATGCTCCGCGATACTGGCAGTAGGTGTAGCCCACACTCTTGCTGCCGCCTACGGGAAGGTTGTCGCGGTCGAAGTGCACGTACCCGGCGACATACAAGTCCAGCAGTCCGTCGCCATCGTAGTCTCCCCATGCCGAACCTGACGACCAGTTGCCCAACTGCACACCGGCCCTTTCAGCCACATCGGTGAATGTTCCATCGTGGTTGTTGTGGTAGAGCCTGTTCTTGCCGTAGTTGCCCACGAAAAGATCGGGCCAGCCGTCGTTGTCGTAGTCGGCCACCGAGCATCCGTATCCCCAGCGGTCATTGGCAACGCCGGCCTGCGCGGTCACATCGGTAAAGGTACCGTCATGATTGTTGTGGAACAGCGCCGCATGAGGCGGTTCTTCCTTGCCGTCAAGCGCATCGAACGTAGAACCGTTGACCAGGTAGATATCCAGCCATCCGTCATTGTCATAGTCGATCAGGCAGACGCCGGAGCCGTTGGTCTCGACGATGAAGTTCTTCTCTGGAACGCCCATCTTGTGACGCCAACCCGAGAGCCCCGCCTGTTTCGTAACGTCTTCGAAGATCACGGGCCCTTTGTCTACGAATCCACCCGCGGTGATGGGCCGCTTCTGTGCGTCGTAAACCGGCGCTGCCGCCACCCCTGAGGCAATACCGCCCATGCCGCTTTGCTGTGCGCGGCACTCGATGGGGAGAAGGAAAGCAACGCACAGAATGCCGGAAAGAAGACCACGAGCCTGCAGCAAAATGACTCCCCCACAATCGAGGTAACAAGAAAGATCAACAGTACGAAGAACTCTGGACACTACCTGCGAAAGTCCCGCTGCGCCATCGTCATCATGTAAGACCGGGACCATGCATTGCGGCAATTCGATCTCGCTCTTTCCAGGGATTTCGCCGCTGCCAAATATCGCAATGCTACTACTGCACCTTTCGGTTGGAAAAGATCACTGCATGATTCGGAGCCTCAGGAAGACGTACAACGACCCTGTCCGCATTAATCTGCTGCCATCCCGGCGGGAATGAGTCTGCCAGTCGCGTATCGAGTTGCGGTAGCAGGCGTCCGTCAACTGTCACACTCCCGATGTGCCCCTGGATCCCTAGAATCACCAGGAAGCGGAGGTCCTGCCATCCATCGATTGTCACTCGAAACCCAGTGCCTTCACAGCTGTTCTCCAGTGTTGTTTCGACGCTGTTCCCGGGAAGCTTCCAGGCGTGCGAAGTGGGGTACGTATCAGGTGGTGTGACCAGCAGAGCCGGGACACTGCCAGCAGATATGGATTCCCCAAGTGTGAAGTCCGGAGCAACCCGGATCGGAACCATCGCACCCGCGCGGAGAAAGACGGGAATCTCATCGAGCGATACGTGCATTTCGTATTCTCCTTTGGCCGCGGGCAAGCCCGAAAAGAGGCTCGTCCAACTCCCCTCGGGCATGGCTACAACACGGTGCTCGCCGGGCGTGTGCACGGGGGCTATAAGCAAATCGTCGCCAAACATATATTCATCGTCTGCCAACGCCGGCAACGCACGCATCAGTGGCACACCGGTTGCATGCGTATCCTGCGCCGATCCGTAAATGTATGGCAAAAGATTCTCGCGGAGCCACGCATATTTCTTATAAGTTGCGATGGCTGCATCGCTGTAAAACCACGGCTCGCGCGGTTCTGTTCCGTGAAAACGCATCAAGGGAGAAAATGCACCGAATTCGATCCAGCGTTCGTACACTTCCTCATCTGGCTTCCCTTCGTATCCGCCAACATCCGCACCCCAGTTCGAGAACCCCGAAGCGCTGATGCTGAGCCCACCCGCGATCGATTCATTCAGCCCGCGAAAGTTAGACGCGTGATCCCCGGCCATCTGCGACACATCGGCCTGACTTCCCGGCGAAGCTCCTCTCGAAAACAATACATGATCGTCACCCCGCCGTTCCTCGAATACCTGGTGCATGTACCGATGGTAAAGATGGGCATACCAGTTGTGCATCTGTTCACCGGTGCTGCCGTCGTGAAACAACGCATCACGTGGAACCAGGTCTCCGAAGTCGACCATAGTGCCGGCCACGCCCAGATCCAGACGCTGCGCCCAATACACGCGCAGCAGGTCGAGCGCTGCGGGATCAGTGAAGTCGAAATATGGGAATTGCTCCGCGAGAATGTGGCCGGCCGGAAAGCCATATACGGAGCCATCCCTCAACTTCATCAGCGGAAGACGGTCAGCCGACGTCTTGGGAAGCGCCTGCCTGATCTGCTCACTCGTCCATCCGAGCGGCTGGCTGCGTCCCCAAGTCAACACGCGAATCTGCAACGGATCGAGTCTCCGATAGAGCGGAGGATCGCTACTCGCTTCACCCTCGGCGTAAATGCTTGAGTGAGGAATATCGAGTCTCCGGAATTCGGTTACGACATCCAGTATGGTCTCTGTGGGTGTCTTTTCCCGATCTCTTGCCCATCGTTCGCCGCCACCGCCCATCCACGGCTCGAACGCCCACACCGGGGGCAGCAAAGGCTTACCAGTGAGACACGTGTATTCTTTCAGGACGTTCTTGTAGTCGCCCGGCCAGAGATAAAGATCAAAGATCGGTCCATGTGCAACGACTCTGTACCGGTCTTCTCGCGCACTGCCAAAATCTGCTCTGATCTCATAACTCGAATTCCAAAACACGGAGTAGCCTGCACTGCTATGCCAGAGTGGAATCGGTTTGTACGCCTGGTTTTCCAGACCTCCACGGTACAGCGAATCCCATGCATCCAACTGCCAAAGGGTCAATGTCTTGCCACGTTGATTGAAGGAATCGAAGCGCTCGCCCAATCCGAAGATCTTGTCTCCGGATCGCAGGTCGCCTCTCAAATCGAAGCCTGCCATTCGGCCGTCACGATTTTCGTGCACCAGGAGATCACCCTTTCTGAGACTCCAGAAAGCTCTCCGCTCTCCCACGGAGAAGAGATCGATGCGCCAATTCCCATGCAATTCGATACTGGCGGCTAAGTTCTTCGATGTGGCATGAATCTCATCCGCTGTTTCCATCAGTTTGATCGGCAGGGAGGAAGACGAAGAGAAGAATCCCGTATCCGGCCCGTGCAGGCGGACGCCTCCGGTGGATGGAAACGAAACACACAGCGGAAACTCTTTTTTGCCTGCTCGAGCACGAAGAACAATTTGATCCGATGTGTTGCCTGCACTCTCGATCGCTTCAACCGGAGTCCACGCGTCTTCTCTCGCATCTCCCGGAGCACCGTCTGCAAACCACGATTGGGAAACACGACTGAAATGCCGGAGGAGTGAATCGAGAATCTGGCACGCCGTGGCGATATCGCGATTTGCTATCGCATCGTTGAATCGATGCCGCGCCGTCCATGGGTCAAGCTCGCCAGAACCGAGAATCCACGTTCCGCTTTCCGGATGGAAACTGAAGCCCTCCTGATCGATAAGGTCGTACCAAATCTCAGCCAGGCGGACCCGATCGGTAAGATTGGTTTCAGAAGTCGGCTCTGTTTCGAGTTGCTGCTGCAGGCGCTGAATCTGCTTCAATTCCGCATCAGTTGCGCGACGCAGCGCAGAGCGCCGTTCCCATCGCCGGATTCCGGAGGGCAATGCGATAAGTCCGAAGTCCGCCGTCTGCGCATTCCTATTGCCCCCCAATCTCACTTCCATGAATTCGTCGGTTGCCGCTGGCGCGAGATCGGTCGAAACAGGGCCATCATGGAAATCAACCGCCGAAGGGCTCAACACCTCTCCCGTGATGAATCGCACACGAGAGAGTTGCATATGAAAGACCTCGGTAGGCATTCCGCCAAGCCTGTCCCATGGAATTACAAAATCCGCGACCCACTCCGTGTTGTTCAGCACGACAGTTGTACCTTGCAATGCGCCTTTGTTCTTACCGTGGGTCACAAAGCCTTCGCCGGATTCGTTGATAGTAAATTGCCAAAGATCATCTTGATTAGCTCTGGGCGGCAACACTCCCACTTCGACGCGGTCGCTCCGGCGCAGCCGGATTCCATTTCGGAACACGGGATCGGGGTCGGCGCAGCGAAAGCGAACATAGAGTGCATTGACATCCCACGCCACCCATGCGGCAGTCGGCGTAGTTTGCACCAGCAATCCATTTGCAGGCAGAAAACGATCGAGTTTCAGCGTTCTGTCCCAATCGGCCTCAGTCTTAGGGAGGTGGTCAAGAGCGGCTCCGAGATCGATTGCGACTACAGCGCTCTGCGCTCGGCCAGAAACCATTCCACAACCGGCCAACAGAGTTACTGCGGCCCACACTGCAACGCTTCGTTGAATCCAATGGTGGAGCACACGTATGCCTTTCATTTGAAACTGCGACTGAATCCACTGCGCAGCGATTGTCGAAACCTGGAAGTTCGTCGGCTCTGTCCAGAACGGCCAGGCCGCATGCTATCGGCACGTTCACACTTCCACGCGGCGGGCAAGCACGCCTGGCCAGACGCACCTATTTCACGAACTTCGACGCTGCATCCGTTGCATTTCTCAGCTTCGTCGTCATGGCAAATGCTTCATCCGCCGATTTACGGTCTCCGGCCTTCAGGTAAAGGCGGCCCAACCGGTAATAAAAGCTGCCGTCCTCATCCACGCTCACGGCCTGCTTCATCTCCGCGATCGCCTTCGCGGTCTCGCCCTGGTCTTCATACACCTTTCCCAGGTCTGCGTGAACATACGGGAGTTCCTCCGGCGCCGCATGCAGCGCCTTCAGCAAGAATGGCAGAGCGTTGGCCAGCGCCGAACGGTTTACCAGTATTTCTCCCATGAGGTAATTGGCTTCCGCGTCGTCCGGGCTCAAATCGAGTACACTCCGCACCTCCTGCTCAGCTTCGTCGGTTTTGTGGTCGGAATTGAGAGTGCGCGCCAAGCCAAGATGAGCAGCCAGGAACGAAGGCTTGATTGCAATTGCCTTGCGGTATTCGGTAGCGGCTGCGGTCAGATCACCCTTGGCCTGTAGCAGGTCTCCCATCAGCGCATGAAGAGAGACAGAATCGGGACTGAGTACACTGGCTCTCGTGATCGCCGCAAGGCCCAATCGCTCGGTCGATTGCACCCGCCAGTATAGGGCTTCCGAATCCGAGGGAAGTTGCTTGAGAATCTCGCTACTTGCAGCCATGACGACTTCGTCTTGACCCGTGGAATAGGAGCAAAAGCACAAAAGACGGAGATGCGGCGCATCCAATTGCTCCCTCTTCTGAGCGAGCTTTGAGACGCAAGCGGAGTAATGACCTTTTTTCGCGTCGCTTTCCGGATCGTCCGACACTTGAGGCTCTGGCTGCTGCTTTGCCGGGATTTCGGCGACCTTGCTGTCTTCTCCCCCCGCTGTCAAACTGCTCAGATAAAGGCTGGCATTCGTTGCAACAAACGCCGGGTCGATCGCAGCAGCCTCGCTGACCTCCCGGAGCGCGTCTTGTGTGTCACCCTTCTTCTCGTCGAGAGAGGCAATGCCGAGCTTGCCCAGCAGACACCCTTCGCCGGAGCGGGTGTTCCAATCCAGGTCGAATTGTTGCTCGGCATCCGCAAATCTCGCTTGCTGAAGGTAAGCAAAACCAAGTATAGAGCGGGCGCAGGGTACGGTCTGCGATTTCGTTACCACGGAGCTGAGCATGCCGATTCCCTTGTCGAGTTGACCTTGTTGCAGATACGACTCGCCCAGTAGAACCGTGCGAAACGGGGAGGCGGAGCGGTGAAGATCGCTCTCGGTCTCCTTCTCGATGCTCAAGTAAGTTGCACCCATGCCGTACCACGCTTCCGCATTTCCGGTATTCAACTTTGTCGCACGCGTAAACTGGTCTAGCGCCTCCGCATACTGTTTAAGCTGCAGATAACTATTCGCCAGGCCCACCCGGGCTTCAATGTTCTCAGGACTCAATCTGACTGCTCTTTGCAAGTGCGGAAGCGCTGCCTGCGGATTGTCGAGCTTGAGATCGTCAAGCCCAGCGATCAAGTTAGGGCCGAGCAGATCGGGGTGCTTCGACAGCACTTGGTCAAAGCATGCAACTGCTTCCTGGGGTTTTCCTGCCAGGTGCAGCATAATGCCGAGATTGACTTCTGCTTCCGTAAAATTCGGCTGTATTGCAAGGATCTTTCGATACAAATCTGCCGCGCGGTCGTATTGCTGGCTTTGTTGCGCGGCGGTCGCTTCCGCCCACATCTGTTCGATTGATCCCATGGACGCAGGCGCCTGTTCGGCCCGAATCGAAGACAACAAACAAACAGCCAGGACCGCAGTGCGCAGCCGCCCCAGCAGACGGCATAAAGATTGACTCGGCGGCGGATCTAACCGATTCATAAACTCAATTATCCTCTACTTTGCGTAGCGAAAAAAGCGGGCACGGCGTCTGCCGTGCCCGTATGACATTTTAGAGTCGATCTGGCAAAATGCATCAACAGGTTATGCATTTCCCCAGACGCCGGCTAAAGATTCGGTGCCGTACAATTTCGTCCCTCTACCATAGGATCTTGACAGCGCCCTGAATCTCGCGAGGCTGGAATGCTCCCGAGATCAGACCGAAGTTGGAATCCCCCAAACCGGTATCGGGATTTGTGAAGTACGGGTGGTTAAAGATGTCGAATGCGTCGCCTCGCACCTGTACCCTCCAGCGCTCAGTGATGGTGAAGTACTTCTGCAGCGAGAAATTTGTCTGATCGGTTCCCGGTCCGCGGAGGTACGAGAGGTTACGCTCCGTATTGCCAAATGTAAAGTTCGCGGCCTGCTGGAATGCAGTCGTGTCGAAGTCTATGATTCCCGTTCCGGCCGCGTTCCAGGTCCGGCTTACATTGTGCGGAGTGTGCACCTGATCCGGCGTTTGTCCTCCGCCAAACGAGTTTGAGGTGTTGTTGTCGTCTGTCAGGTTCAAAGGCACGCCATTTCTGAACGTACTGACGCCGCTGAGCTGCCAGCCGCCAACGATGGCGTCGACCGACTTGGGCATATTCGCTCCAACCGCTTGACCGTGGCCAATGGGTAATTGATAAATGTAGCTCACGACCACGCTGTTCGGAACATCGGACGCATCGACCGACTTGTTCATGGCAATGTTGGTGTTGTCTCTGAATTCCTGGTTTGAGGCACCCCAGCTCCATGCCGAATTGCCTGTAACATCGTCAAGCCATTTCGACCTGTTGTATGAGGCAAGCACTTGGAGCCCGTGCGAAAAACGGTGCGTCCATGTCACCAGCATCGAGTTGTAGGTGTCAAAGCCAATAGGCACTTGTTGACTGTAAATGTCGCAATACTCAGGGAAAGGACGCTCAAGCTGGTAGCGTTGGACAGTCGGGCCTTGTAGTCCGCATCCACCGTTTGCAGTGATCGTGGTCTGAGTATAGAACGGATTCGGAACTTCATCGAGGAGCGGGTTGTCCGTGCCTCCGTTGGCCGCGTACGCCTGAGCCGCCTGAGCGATGAATTCATCCGGAAGCTGATTACTGTCGAGGCTCCCGGCGACAGGAAGATGCTGTCCGCGATTTCCCACATACGCGACGTCAAGAACATCGTTATTGGTGAGCGCATATTGGATTCCGAGCGTGTAATCCTGCACATACGGGCTGCTCCAATTGTGCTGTATGCCATTAATGCTTGCGCCAACCCCTGTCAGCCCGCCTAGGGCATTCCCTACGATCGGCAACAGACCGCCCTGGAAGGCCTGGCTGGCCGGCGTCGTGATGGTATAGGCATTTCCGCTAATCGCGCTGTTCTTGTCCTGCCAGTAGGTTTGTTGCGAATAGCCGTTCAGATTCGCATCAAAAGAAACCGATGCTCTCTGCGGATAGAAGACTCCGTAGGCTCCGCGCACCACCCACTTTCCAGCCGGATGGTAGGCAAATCCGAAGCGTGGAGCGAAGTTAAGGTAACTGTCGGTGATCACTCCCCGTCCGTTATTGCCATTGTTTGGCCACACAAGTTCCCCAAGAGGCGTGATCGGGACAGGCGCCACACCTCCCACCGGCTGCGCGACTTCCATGGACGAGATTGGGTTCACCGCTGTCTCGTCGAACCAGGCCATCTTGTTGAAGCGATCGGTCGGGGAAGGCTGCATCTCGTAGCGGATTCCAACGTTCAGAGTCAGCTTGTTGGTGACTTTCCAGTCGTCCTGAAGGTACCAGTCGATCTTCTTGGCATTTGAGGTTTGCGACCCGCTCTGTTGGAAATTCCCGGTTCCAGCACCCAGGAGGAAGCTGGCGAAGGAGTCGCCAGTGTGGGGGCCGACTGTGCCCGAGTTCACAGGATCGAATCCTGCCGTGCCGCTTTGGGAGAAATTCAGGCTGGCGTTGCCTGGAGAGAGATTGTTGTAGTACTGGGAGGTGAAGTCAAATCCGAACGTGTACAACTGGCGGCCAGAAGTCTTGGTAAAGTCTGTGCCGATCGTTCGTGCTTCCCTGGGAGCCGTTTGGGGAGAACCGGAGCCGAGTCCGGCATATCCATTGCTCAAGCTGACGCCTGGAAACACGCCGCCTCCCACATTCAGTGAAGACAGCCACCCAAGTTGGGTCACGTTGAATGGGTTTCCCTGAGGCACGTTCGTCTCGATCCATCTGTTCCAGCCCACATTGACCGTCCAGACCAGGGTCGGAGACAGAATTCTGGAGTAGCCGAGGGCGGAATCCCAGCGGTTATCCCCATTCTTCAATCCCGGTCCGCCTGCATCGTTCGCCCCAAACGTGGCGACGCCTCCGGTCTTGAATTCATCCCTTCGCGAGAAACGTCCCCATATACGCGTCGCGTCGTTGATGTTTTCATCGATCCGGATGGTGAAGGAGTCCTGCTGCTGCGGCGAGGGTCCGCTGAACACGAAGTTGTTCGTGGAAGCGGAATTGGTGGGTTTGGGATAGTACTGGAGGAGCGTGGAACCGAGCTTGTCGAATCGCGACGAAGGAATCATATTTGTGGGTACGGATCCGGTCACTCCGCCGAACGGGTCCACAATCACGCCAGTGGTTGTAGCGGTGAGGTGGGAGACCGGATCGACCTGTCCTGCCGTTACCACACGAGCTGAAAATGGGTCATAAATGGCTCCGGCGTAGACTTGCCGTCCGAGATAATCCTTCGCACCGGTGATCGCCGATCCCAATAGAGCGGAGAAGTCGCCGCCGCGCTCAGCCACGGTTGGAACCTGGAGGGTCTGAGTGACAGGATTGGCTGCGCGCAGGCCTTCATAAGAGCCGAAGAAGAAGGTTTTCTTGCGCCCGGAGTAAAGATGTGGCAGAACCACGGGACCGCCCAGGGTTGCGCCGAACTGATTCCGGTGGAAGAGGGGCTGCGGACCATTGTCAAAGTAGTTCCGCGCATCCGCCGCGCTGTTACGGATGAAATCGTAGACATCGCCATGGAGGGTGTCGGTGCCCGACTTCGTAACCATGTTGATGACGTTGCCCGAGCTAAAGCCGAACTGGGCCGAGAAGCTGTTGCTTTGCAGCCGGAACTCCTGAGTTTCTTCGACGCCCGGGGTATAAATGATTCCGCCCCACTGCGGGTCGGTGTCCCAGTGACCGTCAAGAAGGTATTCTGTATCGCCGAACCTACTACCAGCAAAGTTCAGGAATGAGAGGTCCTGATCGGCATTGGGTGAGTTGGCGCTCGTCCCGCCTTGCCATTGCGTCAGCGCCTGGTTTGTGACGGCCGCATTGAGAAACGTCAAACTCACAATGTTGCGCTGATTCAAGGGCAGGTCGAGAATGGCTTTGCCATCGACATAGGTAGAGACGTTCGAATCCTGAGTATTCAATTGCGGCGGCTCGCCGGTCACAGTGACAACTTCCGCGACGCTGGCCAAGCCCAACTGGATAGGATTCTCGAGCGCTTGACCCACTTGCAGCGTGATGTTCTTCTCTGTGTACGTGCTAAGGCCGGCCTTCTGCGCTGTCAGCGAGTATTTCCCCGGCTGCAGCAGCGTAAACACGTAAAGTCCCAGGTCTGAGGTCCTCACCTGGCGTTGGAACCCAAGATCCTCGTTGATGAGGGTCACGGTGGCCCCAGGTATCACGGCTCCAGTCTTGTCGGTAATCGTGCCGGATAGCATTGCGCTCGAAGCCTCGGTCTGGCCGATTGCGCTGGGTGGCAGCATTGAGATCGCCAGCATCGCAAAGCAGGTTAACGCCAGCAAGAGGATGTGTGTCCAAAGTCGCGCATTTCCGCTGACGCGGGTTGTGCGTTCAGGTTCTGAGTTGCGGTACCATTTCATCATGAGATTGCCTCCTGTGATGGTTTCAAGTGCAACTTCGTAAAGACAGGCCTTCGGAGGCGATTGGCGCATAATCCCGGCGGCGGCCGAGCTCAATGGCCAACGATTTCGAGGAGCTTGCTCCGGATATCGAATCGTGTACCGAATCTGGAACCCGAGCTGTAAAAGCAACCGGCATTTTACCCCTGCCCCGTATTGTCTGCCATTGATGGCGAGCATTCTCCTGGATGCCTAAGCCAGCACCCCTCCGAACCCCTTCCGCTGGAAGAACGATTTCGGCTTCCACCTTAAGATTGACCGTGGCAGTTGACCATGGATACGGGGCGACGTTTTTACGAGGTTTTCCCGATTGCGGTAAGTTTTGCGTTTTCATCACGGTCCGGATTCTCCGTGCGCGCCCTGCCACGCTCATCTATAATCCCCACGAGGCTTCCCTGTGCAGGGCGATTTCACGATCGGCGAGTGGATCATTCATCCTCGCGTCAATGCAATGGAATGCGACGGCACGACCATTCACCTCGAACCGAAGGTCATGCAGGTGTTAGTCACCTTGGCTTCCGCCTCTGGAGAAGTCATAAACCGCGAGCAGCTTCGCACCGCCGTCTGGCCCGATGTTTTCGTGGGTGAAGATGTCCTCATCCGAGCAATCTCCGAACTGCGACGAGCCTTTACCGACGATCCGCGATCTCCACACATCATTGAGACCATCCCCAAGGTCGGCTACCGCCTGATCGCCCCGGTTTCCCACCCTTCAAGCGGCTCCGGCAACGGCTTACAGTCCGTGGCCGGCTCCAGCTCTCAGGTCTCAGGAGCTGTCCCCCCTGGCTTGGTGGAATCCGTACCCGGACCCGCGCGTAGCCGGCACTCTGTCTTGCCGCGTGTCACCGGCGCCAAACGTATCTTGGCCGCCGCATCGTTGGTTATCGTTGCTGCTGGAGGCGTCTTCTTGTGGCAATCCAGACGGCATACCTTTCAGCCGGAGATCTTCGTCAGCCGCCCTCTGACGACCTACCCCGGTTCTCAGCTTCAGCCTGCCTTTTCTCCCGATGGCAGCGCCATTGCCTTCGTGTGGAGGAAGGAAGGCGAGCAGCACGGTCATATATATGTAAAGCAGCTGGGCTCCGAAGTACCTGCGGCTCTCACCTCGGGTGATTCCGATGAATTCAGCCCGGCCTGGTCTCCCGATGGCCGCACGATTGCGTTCATTCGCCACAACGACATCAGGAGTGCGATCGCGACGATTCCAGCAATTGGCGGTTCGGAACGCGAGGTCTATGTTCTGCCTTTCAACAGCGTCGATGATTATGGCGGCCTGGCGTGGACTCAGAGCGGCAGTCTCATTTTTCCCCAGAAACGTTCTCCTGAAGCCCCAAGCGCACTGGTGGAGCTGAATCCGCAGACTCGAGAGCTTCACACCATCACGAATCCGCCGCAGGGCTGGGATGGGGATTTCACTCCGCAGGTCTCACCGGACGGAACAGAACTGGCCTTTGTGCGGGGACCGCAGAGTTTAACGCGCGACGTCTACGTAATGAATTTGCCTTACGGAACCGCTCGGCGCCTCACGTCAGACGGCCGGCTCATTGTCGGGTTGGCATGGACGGCAGACGCCTCTGCCATTGTGTTCGCTTCGAATCGAAGCGGCACTTTATCGCTTTGGCGCGTTTCGATCAAGGACGGAACACCGGTGCATGAGCCCGTTGGAAGCGATGGCGCGTACGGTCCTTCCATCGCAAAGCAAGGCGCCCGGCTCGTGTATTCACACGGAAATGCAATCTGGACCATCCTCGGGCTGAATCTAAACGACGGGAATTCGGACCGCGAAGCTGTCATTCTGACCTCGAGTGAACAGGATTCCTCGCCGCATGTCGCCCCGAACGGTACCACGCTCGCCTTTCAATCATGGCGTTCGGGTTCACAAGAGATTTGGATCGCTCATATCGATGGTTCCGATCCCATTCAGATCACTTCTTCCGGATATTCGGCGGGAAGCCCATCCTGGTCTCCGGACAGCAGGCTGATCGCATTTGATGCCAGACCGGGTTCGTATGCCCACATTTTTCTCACCGACACGATGGGCGCTCCTCCGCACGCGCTTACCGTTGGTAACTACAATGACATTATCCCCAGCTGGTCGGCCAATGGGCATTGGATCTACTTCAGCTCGACGCGGTCCGGCACGTGGCAGATATGGAAAATCCCTTCCGATGGCTCCGGGCCCGCCCAGCAGGTCACCAGCGCAGGTGGAATGGTCGCCCTTGAAAGTGAAGATGGCCGCTGGCTGTATTTCACTCGTTCGGCAGAGCCCGGCATCTGGCGAATGCCGCTCAGCGGCGGCCCGGAAACTAAGGGTTTCGAGGGTCCGCCGGTAGGTTACCAGAACTACTGGACCCTATCCAACAACAGCCTGTATTCCCTCACGGAGCGGAACGGTCACTTTGAAATCGAACGTATCGATCCGGAAAGTGGGATCGGACGAAGCATCCACGTCCTGCGGCAGGATCCTACCCCCCTGGCGGGAATGTCCGTGAGCCCGGACGGTAAGCAACTGATCTTCGCCGAACTGGCTCGCGCTTCCAGCGGTCTCACGCTCGTCGACCACTTCCAATAGCTCATAAGGCCGAATCCTCGTAAATTCTTCAGCGAACCTTGGAAATCCTTCGGCAAACCTTTATGAGCGTATGCGCACACCTGCACGCATATTAGAACTATGAACTTCTCGGGGCTTCTTACTGCAGTCTTGCTTTTCCAGCTTCATTCTGCGTACCCCTCGTCGCTGCGGATATCCGATGCATATCCCGACAAGGCGCGCTACGCACCGTCAGAGCCAGTACGACTGATTGTCGAACTGGACGGCGCCTCTCAGGGAACCGAGCGGCTCTCCGCGACACTGTGGCATTTAGATCGCGTCGCCGGAACCTGCGGACCCATCCGATTGAGCCCGGCTTCAGCCAGCCCGCAGATTCTTTCCTGCTCCGCGCCGGATCGGGCCTTCCAGGGTTACCTCGTTGACGTCCAACTGACCAGTGACGGAGGACAAGTCCTGGACGAGCGGCGCACCGCCATTGATATCTCGCCGGATTGGAAGATCTTCCCGCGGTACGGTTACCTGGCACACTTTAGCGCCAACGAGGGCGCCGATCCAAAGTCGTGGATGGCCGATCTGAATCGCTTCCATATCAACGGGCTGGAGTTCTACGACTTCCAGTATCGCCATGACCAGCCTCTGGCTGGCACGGTCGCGCATCCACAGCCCACCTGGAACGACATCGCCGGGCGTACCGTAGATGGCGCTGTGGTGAGCGACTTCATCGCCCAAGCACACCGCTACAACATGGTGGCGATGGCTTACAACGCAAGCTACGGCGCTTATGAAGACGTCTTCACCAGGTCTTCCAACCCTCTTCCTCTGCGATGGGCGACATGGGCCACTGCGGACGGTCCACGAAGCGCCGCAACAGCCAAGAATCTGCCCCTTCAGGCCTCCGGATGGTCCACTCACTTCCTCTATTACATGAACCAGAACGATGCGGGATGGCAGCGCTACCTGTTCAGCCAGATGCGCGACTTGTTTGCAGTCTATCCCTTCGATGGCTGGCACGTTGACACCTACGGCGACCAGGGTGGGTATGCGCTCGATGGCTCCAGGGTGGATTACATCGCTGGCTTTCGATCCTTCATCGACCACGCACGCACAGACTTAGGCAAACCTGTGGTTTTTAACACGGTCAATGCGCTTGGGCAGGATCAGGTTGCGCGCTCGTCTGCTGAGTTCGTCTACTCCGAACTTTGGGATGACCATGAGACCTTCGCCAGCATCCTCGAAACCGCCGAACAAGTCCATCTTGCGCGGCCGGGGGGTGGCGTGGTCTTTGCGGCCTACGTCAACCGCAACGAATCGAACGATCCACCGCTGCCACCGGCCAAACAGTTCAACGCGCCCAGCGTGCTTCTCTGCGACGCTGCGATCTTCGCCTCCGGAGCCGCACATATTGAACTTGGCGATGGAGACCGCATGCTTTCCAGCGAATACTTCCCCGCGGACACGCGCCTCGCCGTTTCACCCGCGCTGCACACGGCCTTGCGTCATTATTACGACTATCTAACGGCTTACGAAAACTATCTGCGCGGTGATCTGCAACCCGCTGCTATTGAAGTGCGCATCGATGGCGAACCTTCCGGTCCACTGGCGGTGCCGAACACAATTTGGACCCTAGCGCGCCGTAACCAGGATACGACTATGCTTCACCTCATCAACCTGCTCGGATCGAGCGACGCGCATTGGCGTGATATCGACATGAAGCGTCCTGAGCCGCCGCTCCTCAATCAGGTGCCAGTAAGAGTGCGCTTGGCCGAAACAGTCCGCTCCGTAGGTTGGGCATCCCCGGATGTGGATGATGGACAATTTCATCCTTTGCCGTTCAGGACATATGTGGAGTCTGGAACTCAGTGGATCGAATTTACCGTTCCGCAATTGAAGTATTGGGACACGATCTTTCTGTCACGCTAGAACCAATCTGATTCTGTTGACATCCTCATTCCCAGAAGGCGGCGTGAGGCGGCACAGGTTGTAAGTGATGCCAAATCGCAGAGGCTGGCGGAATCGATTCCGGCCGCATGAATAAGACCTCGGCGCAACGGCTGGTTGAGACGCAGTAGACCCCGTTTGAAGGCTTGACTGGAGTTCCGTCGTTGCCGGATCATTCAGCGGCAAAATCAAGATTGAGGAGGTTGCAATGCACCCGGCCCACAGGATTTTAAGAAAAATCGAGACCTGTGCCTTGGCTTTGCTTCTGGGAGCCATGGCGCAGGCCGCAGGAGCGCAAAACGAGCCCCTCCATCCAAGAGATGAAGTGAAATACACAACCCAGGCGAGTGAGCGGGACTGGTGGAAGAACGCTGTCATCTACGAGATTTACCCGCGCAGCTTTCAGGACACGAACGGCGACGGTATCGGCGACCTGAACGGCATTACCGAGCGCCTCGACTACCTCCAGAAACTCGGCGTCGACGCCATCTGGCTCACGCCCGTCTATCCCTCGCCGCAAGTAGACTTCGGCTACGACATCTCCGACTTTCGCAACATCGATCCGCAGTACGGCAAGCTCGCCGACTTCGACCGCCTCGTGGCCGAAGCTCAAAAGCGCCACATCCGCGTCATCATGGACATGGTCATGAACCACACTTCCGACCAGCACAAGTGGTTTCTTGAGTCGCGTTCGTCCCGCGATAATCCTTACCGCGACTGGTACGTGTGGCGCGACGGCAAGGGCGAGACCGCAACCGACAAAGGCCAGCCGCCCAACAACTGGCAGTCGTACTTTGGCCACTCCGCTTGGCAGTGGGACCCAACGACGCGCCAGTATTACTACCACAAGTTCTACATCCAGCAGCCGGACCTGAACTGGTACAACCCCGAAGTCCACCAGGCTTTCAAGGACATCATGCGCTTCTGGCTGAAGCGTGGCGTGGGCGGCTTTCGCTTCGACGCAATCGTCGACCTCTTCGAGGATCCCAAGCTGACTGATGAAGGCGTCGTCAAGGACAAGGACGGCAAGCCTATTATCAATGCCTACGGCGACCCGCAACTGGACGAGTCGAAGACCAACAACCAGCCGGGCGTGCATGAGGTCATGCAGGAAATGCGCGCCGCGATGGACAAGTTTGATTCGAATGCGTTTCCCGGCACGCGCGTGCTCATCGGTGAAACCTACCTGCCCAACATCGCTGAGCTCGCCAAGATGTACGGCTCGGCGGACAAGCCGGAGTTTCATCTACCCATGGACACCCAAGTCGGCATGATCAACAAGCTCGACGTGACGGAGTTCCGCAGCAAGCTCATCGAGGCGGAGACGCAGATCGGCGCTAACATTCCGCTGCTGCTCTTCGACAACCACGATAACCCGCGTATCGACACGCGCTACGGCGACGCCGTCCACGACACCGACATCGAGCGCGTTATCTCCACCATCCTCTTCGCCAGCCGCGGCGCGGCGCTCTTCTACTACGGCGACGAGATCGGCATGAAGACGACTCCTCCCACGCGCAAGCAGGATGTTAAAGACCCCATTGGCATCACTGGCTGGCCCAAGGAAAAAGGACGAGACGGCGAGCGCACACCGATGCAGTGGAACGCGACCGCCAACGCCGGCTTCACTACCGGTAAGCCCTGGCTGCCCGTGCCGCCCAGTACCGCCACCATCAACGTCGCCGCTGAACAGGACGATCCAGGCTCGCTCTTCAACTGGTACCGCGCCCTCATCCGTCTCAAGAAGACCGTTCCGGCATTTGAAAACGGCGCCAACATCATGCTCGACACCCGAAACACAAGAGTCCTGAGCTGGACGCGCCAGGCCCCCGGCGCGCCGCAAGTGGTCGTCAGCGTCAACTTCACCGCCCAGCCACAAACTGTCGACCTGACCATCGGCGGCGTCGCCATCGAACCCCGCCGCCTGAAGACCCTACTCAAATCCCCCGGCGCCGCCGATCCGGCTTCCCTCAAGTCCATCGCGCTGGGCCCTTACGGTGTCTATATCGGAGAGCTGTTGTAGACGCCGCGTAAACCGCACTCTGACCCTGATCGGCCCCGGTATTTCTGAACCACTGTAAATGTCAGTCGTAGGCCGCCTTGAGGGGGCACTTTGCGAGGGATTCTCTTCCAACCCGGTCGCATCAATTGCCGCCGTTTTAAGAATGGGATATACTCGAACTGTTCTTCGGATTGCATGCGCAATCTGAACTTGATTCCAATAGCCGATGCGCCCGTTATCGGTATATGCGGGCGGTTGCAAGGTTAGTCCGGGACCATAAGACCGGGCCTCCTACCGCGTGACCTTCGGGTCTGTAACGACGTGGTAGGTGTCTCTAAACAAAGGAACTGCTTCGGCGGTTCCTTTTTTCATTTGTGGGCTAGTCTCAGAAATTCTTAGACATCCCGCTTTTTCGAATCACAACTCCACTCAAATTCACTGACCTCTAAGGTCAGATGACCATTCGCCTTCCGCACAACAATCAAAAGTCCCGGCGCATCACGCGGTGACGGTCTCCTTCGCTGAATCGGGCAATTTCTGTTCGACCAGCGAGGCTCCCGTCCCCCAGCCAGCCCTCTATCCCTGAATCCAACCACGCCTGTTGAACGACGTACAGGCCAACACCCCAGCGACTCCAAGTCGCCGGCCAACCCATGCCTTCACAAGGAGTTTCACTTGAAATCGACAGACGAATCAAAACTCTACATCGTTTATCAGAACACTAATCAACTCCATGCCAATCCACGCAACGCTCGCACCCACTCGAAACGCCAGATCCGACAGATCGCGGAAAGCATGCGACAGTACGGATGGACAACTCCAATATTGATTGATGCAAACAACGTAATCATTGCCGGCCATGGCCGACTGGCAGCAGCGAAGCTTCTCGGGATAACAGCAGTGCCGACGATCCGGCTCGACGGGTTAAGTAAAGAGCAGATCCGAGCCTATGTGATCGCGGACAACAAGCTGGCCGAAAACGCGGGATGGGACCGGGATATTCTGGCCATCGAATTTCAGGAACTCCTGGCACTCGATTGTTTAGACCTCACCGCCACCGGCTTCGAAATAGCTGAGATCGATCTGATTCTGGAAGAGGCAAATGCGGCACCAGAAGAAGAGGCTCCTCCCGAGCCCAATTACGATCAGGAACCCGTCACCAAACCTGGCGATCTCTGGCTTCTGGACAAGCACGGAATCATCTGCGGGAATTCTCTTCACGACGTAACCTATCGTGACCTCATGGGAAGCCGTCGCGCAGCGATGGCATTCACTGATCCACCGTTCAACGTCAGAATTGATGGTCACGCCACGGGAAACGGCGCAATCCGGCACCGGGAATTCGCGATGGCTTCGGGTGAGATGAGCGAGGCCGAGTTCGTCGCATTCTTGATAACGAGCCTGAAGTTGCTGTGCGACTTCAGCGCCAACAACTCTGTCCACTATGTCTGTATCGATTGGAGGCATCTCGGCGAACTTCTTTCCGCCGGCAGGAAAAACTATGACGAGTTCCTCAATTTGTGCGTATGGGTCAAGAACCAAGGTGGCATGGGAAGCTTCTATCGCTCACAGCACGAGTTGGTACTCGTCTTCCGCAAGGGCAGAGGTTCACATCGTAACAACATTCAACTTGGCCAATTCGGCCGGAACCGCACGAATGTATGGCAATACCCGGGGATTCAGACCCTCTCGAAGCAAAGCGAGGAAGGCAATCTTCTCGCCTTCCACCCTACTGTCAAGCCCATTGCGATGGTGGCTGATGCCATTCTTGATTGCACGGTGCGCGGCGAGTTGGTTCTCGACGCCTTCCTCGGTTCGGGAACGACACTGCTCGCAGCCGAGCGTGTAGGCCGTGTCTGCTGCGGGATCGAGATCGACCCCATATATATTGATGTCGCGATTCGCCGCTGGCAGAAATACACCGGTGATGCCGCCATCCACGCAGCGACCGGAAGGCGGTTTGACGAGATTGCGGCTGAGCAGGAGGTGAGCCATGGCTGATCAGGACGCGTCGTACGAAATCGGCTATGGCAAGCCGCCAAGTGAAAGCCGTTTCCAAAAAGGCACCTCCGGCAATCCGAAAGGGCGGCCCAAGGGCTCGAAGAACTTGGCCACGGTTGTCCTCAAGGAGAGCCGCGAGCGGGTGCGCATCAATGGCCCACGCGGCATCCGCACGATCACCAAGCTCGAAGCCACGGTCAAGCAGCTGGGCAATAAATCCGCGCAGGGCGAACTTCGCGCTGCCAATCAGTTCCTGAGTCTCGTGAAGCAGTCCGAGGAGAGTGTGTCCTCGGGTGCGGGCCCAGTGCCAATGAATGAACTGGATCGCCAAGTGATGGAAGGCCTTCGCCGTCGCTTGGCGGCCTTTAAGCCGAATGAGGAGGAGTCGAAATGAGCGCACCCACGCTGTCCTTCGAGGAATATCAGGTCATCCTGCGCAATGACTTTTCGAGCTTCGTCGAGCGCTCGTTCTATGAGCTCAACCCACAAGCCAATTTCATGGCCGGCAAGTACATCGAGCTGCTGGCCGCAACGCTAGAAAAATGTCGGACGGGTATGACCAAGAGGCTGATCGCCAATCTCCCTCCTCGGACCCTTAAATCGCACGCCGCAAACGTGGCCTTCCCCGCGTGGCTGCTGGGACACGATCCGTCGAAGCAAATCATCTGCGCAAGCTACGGGCAGGACCTGGCCGATAAGCACGCCAGAGACTGCCGAACGCTAATGAGCAGTGCGTTCTATCGCGGCGTGTTTCCGCGGACAGTACTTTCGCCAGAGAAACTTTCCGTGAATGACTATGTGACCACGGAGCAGGGATCCCGTATGTCTACATCCGTCGGTGGCGTACTGACTGGCCGCGGAGCCGATGTTATCATCCTCGACGACCCTATGAAACCTGACGATGCGCTGTCAGAGACACGCAGGCGTGCCACCAATGACTGGTACTTCAATACCCTGTTGAGCCGGTTGAACAGCAAGGACAACGGCATCATCATCATCGTCATGCAGAGACTGCACCAGGAGGATCTGGTCGGCGAGGTGATGGAACGCGAACCCTGGGATGTGCTTTCACTTCCGGCAATCGCGATCGATGACGAGTGCTACCAATATGATGGGCTTTTCGGGAAAGATACTTTTGCGCGCAAGGCCGGCGAAGCGCTTCATCCGGAGCGGGATTCGTTCGAGACTTACTGCAAGATCCGTGAAGCCGTGGGCGAATACACCTTTGAGAGCCAGTACCAACAGAACCCCATGCCACTTGAGGGAGGAATGATCAAGCGGAATTGGCTCAAGTTCTATACGCCCGATGAAGCGCCACAGTCATTTCGCATGGTGGTCCAGAGCTGGGATACCGCCAACAAGGTGGGGGAGTTGAACGATTACAGCGTCTGCACGACGTGGGGGATCTATGAAAAGAAGTTCTACCTCCTCCATGTTTATCGCGCACGACTAACATTTCCCACTTTGAAACGCGCTGCCAAAGGGCTTTGGGAACGGTTCCATCCTCGTAAGGTTGTGATCGAGGATAAGGCATCCGGCACGTCTCTCATCCAGGAGCTTAACGCCGATGGCATCGTCGGCGTCGACGCCTATCAGACACCGCCAGGCAGCGAGAAGCTGATGCGTGCGGCCGGCCAGTCGATGAAGTTCGAATCCGGCCAAGTCCTGCTACCTTCGGAGGCCCCATGGCTCGACGAGTACGTGCGCGAGCTCACGGGGTTTCCGGGGGCCAAGTTCGATGATCAGGTCGACTCGACAGTCCAGGCGCTGGACTTCATGAGCTCCAAGGCCTGCAGGCTTTCCATCTTCGATGTACTTTGATTGCAGTAGTTGCTCGCGCGACCACTGAACCTTGATATGTCCACCCTGAGGATCGGGCAGTACATGGCTACGACGGAAAGCGCTGCCCCTTCCGAATGATCGATTTTCCAAGAACTTATCTAACGTCCAGTGCAGCGACAAAGGCATTCGCCTTCTGCTGAAGCTCCTGCTTTCTTGACTTGTCTGCATTCTTAATTGCTGATTGTATTTCTTTTTCACACGCGTCATCGGCTTGAGTGAAGCAAGAAGACTGCTGTGGCAATAGATGAGTAACTACATAAAGATCTGCAATAAGCTCGGCCGTCCGCTTGTTGATTTGCTGCCTGCCGGAAAGCACATCTTGTACATACTTGTCGGAGGCTTGGCGTGCACGCGCGGTGTAACTATTCACGGTTAAGCAGTTCCCAAGCATGACTTCAGTGATCACACGCTCCCGGACCTCGCAGACAAAGTACACTCTCTGCCCCTTCGACATCTTGGCCAAAGTTCCCAGATCCTCATCGGCAAAGCGTGCCTGAACATCGTTTAAGAACTGATCGCCAGCAAGCGACACATAGGGCGTATCTGCGAAATCCTTACTGATGCTGTTCACCGTTCCAGACACGAGGATCCTTCCTCCCTTGTATTTCGCATCAGCCGCGACCTCATTGGCCTCGTAGTCTGCCGCCAGTTGGGGTGCCTCTACAACGAGCGCAATCCCGAAGTTCTTCATCGCGGTTTGCTTTGGCGTAGCGGCTTCTTCGTCTTTCAGAGATGCTTGCTGGTCCTCAAACAGAAGGTTCTCCGCAAGCTCCACGACCGGCTCTTCAGCAACCCGCTGTCGGCGCGAGAGAAAGGATAAATGAATGAGAATCACCACAACAATCATCAGAGCCAGTGCAATCAATATCCCTGCCGCCACTTTTCGGGAATTGCCCATAATGCCTCGATCAGGGCATAGGGGTTGAGACTCGCTGCACATTTGAAGCCACATCTTTGCCAGGAGCGAGGGACAATCTCAATGCTCGCTTTCAGTGTTCGGTATACCGAACATCATTGGCGACATTAAAGGAAATCATGGCGGAATGGCAATATCTTTCCCAGTCCGCCTCGGCCGAAGAATCCGCTTTATCCGGGAAAAGCGGGGTCTATCGCAGACGCATCTGGCGGATATGGCGCAGATCGGGAGGGCTCACCTCTCGCAGATCGAGAATGGGGCCGTAACGGCCCGCATCGATACGCTTTATGCCATCGCAACTGCCCTCGAAATGCACGTTTCTGAGCTGCTCGAAGGGCTCTAATTGCCAGTTCCAGCGGAAGGTTCGCGCAAGAGTACGCACACGAATCGTATGAGTGGGAAGCGAGTGTCGTGGCATTTTTGGCGGCGCCAGATCGGTTCTTGCGCGGGTTCTACGGTCGAGAAACGCGGCCTCGACAGATCTTAAGTGCAGGACCTTGCCCATCTACGCATCGCCGTTTGAGGTGCGATGACCAGCTGAATTTCACTACGCGGGCGCTGACATACTTTAAAAACAGCTTGCGAATGCCCAATGTTCGACGTGATTTGAACTGGGTAATCGCGGAAAATAACGAGGAACCAGGCCGGCAACGCGAGCCGAATTGACACGCATATTATCTCATTATATTTCAGCCACTTACAGCCATGATAAGTGCTTGACTTCCTGCTCCAACAGAGCGGAAATGTGGACACCGGAGAGGAGGTTCGCAGGTGTCCGAGACGCTCGAAGCCGAGATTGCAGCACTCCCGAACATGAGCCTGGACCAGTTGCAGGCCAAGTGGCGGCGGGATCTAAAGCAGGCCCCGCCGCTCCATGTTCGTAAGCAACTCCTGGTCGCATTGCTCGCCTACAAGTTGCAAGAGCAGGCCTACGGCGGGCTGAGGCCGGAGATCAAACGCCGGCTTCGTGAACTTGGCGCGAGCATCAACCGGGAGCCCAGGAAGGCCGGCGGGCCGTTCACGGTTGCCATCCGAATCAAGCCGGGGACGAGGTTGATTCGCGAGTGGGAAGGAAAGACGTACCAAGTCACAGTCGGCGAAACCAGCTTCGAATACAACGGAGAGCAGTACTCGAGCCTCAGCGCAATCGCCAGTCTTATTACCGGCACACATTGGTCAGGACCGCGGTTCTTCGGTCTCAGGGGGCATAGCTCATGAGCACCCCGCGAAGCGCTCCATCCGCTGCGCCATCTATACGCGCAAGTCCTCCGAGGAAGGGCTTGAACAATCTTTTAACTCACTCGATGCCCAGCGCGAGGCCTGTCAGGCCTACATCCTGAGCCAGCGCCAGGAAGGCTGGCGCGCCGTAGATGCCCAGTACGACGACGGCGGTTATTCGGGAGGCACGATGGAGCGGCCCGGCCTCAAAAGCCTGCTGGCCGACATCGAGGCCAAAGAAATCGATACTGTCGTCGTCTACAAGGTAGACCGGCTCACCCGCAGCCTTGCCGACTTCGCCAAGATCATCGAGGCCTTCGATGCTCGCGGCGTGAGTTTCGTCTCCGTCACCCAACAATTCAACACTACTTCGTCAATGGGCCGGCTCACCCTCAATGTCCTTCTTTCCTTTGCCCAGTTCGAGCGGGAGGTGACCGGAGAGCGGATTCGGGACAAAATTGCGGCATCGAAGCGAAAGGGCATGTGGATGGGCGGCCCGGCCCCGCTCGGCTACGACGTCAAAGACCGCCACCTAATCCTCAATGGAAAGGAAGCCGAGCATGTCCGCGAGATCTATCGGCGTTACCTCAAATTCGGCTGCGTGAAGAAGCTGAAAGCACACTTCGACGAATGCGGGGTGAAGAGCAAGATTCGGATCAGCAGCTCGGGCCGAAGCACAGGCGGTACATCTTACTCCCGAGGTGCTCTCTTCAGCATCTTGAAGAATCGGCTCTACCTGGGCGAGGTTCCACACAAGGGACAATCGTATCCGGGGCAGCACGAGGCCATCGTCGAAAAGGACCTGTGGGATAAGGTGCGAATGCTGCTCGCAGAAAATATCCATGCTCGCCGTTACAGTACCAACGCCAAGGCCCCAAGTGCTCTGCGTGGGCTGCTCTATGACGAAGACGGAACCCGTTTCACCCCGACACATACGCGGAAACGCGGCAAGCGATATCGGTATTACGTATCGCAGAAAGTCATCGAGGACGCAGCATCGGCCTCGGGCAAGCCCGGCAGAATCCCAGCCGAGAGCTAGAGAAGCTGGTCTTGGCCAAGTTGAAGAGCTTCTTCTCATCGCCGGAAAAGATTGTCGACGCGCTGGCCCTGCCCGACGACGAACTTGCGATAACTCAAAAGCTGATTGAGTCGGCTGCTTGGTACGCAAAGCGTTTGGATGAACAGTCGAATTCGAGCCTCTGTGAAACGCTTGAGACGATCGTGGACCGGATTTTGGTCCATCAGGAATCGGTCGACATTAAACTGGACAGGCTGAAACTACGCGCGCAATTTCTTGGGCCTAGCCACACGGATCCTCAGACGCAGAACGCAACGAATGATCTCGACCACGAGCCAATCACTTTGACGATTAAGACAAGACTGAAGCGGTGCGGCGGGGAGATGCGGCTAATTATTCCGGGACCGCCAGCTGACCAAGCTTCCGGCGCGGCAGCTCCTTCGCTACTCAAGGCCATCAGCCGTGCGCACGAATGGGTGCGACAGATCCTTAGCGGAGAATATAAGGACCAACGGGCGATCGCCAAGGCCTCAGGTCTTAATGAGCGCTACGTCAGCAGAATCATCCAGAGCGCGTTCCTGGCGCCTGAGATCGTCGAGGACATCATCAAAGGGCGACAAGCGCCAGAGATGACGCTCGTTACACTCCTCGACAAGGTCCCGCTCAGTTGGGCAGAACAAAACGCGAGAATAGCTGATGTCTGCGAAGGGTAAGACTGCATCATCACAAACACTCGCAAGGGTTTAATTCCGGCTGCTTCTCATCCGCTGCTTTTTCCCTCGACCACTAGATTGCCATTGGAAAATCGCATGAGCTTTTCGCCTTGTCTTTTATGATGGCTTCCCGTACGGGGAACCGGTCGTCGGAGCAAGGGGTTTCGTCAGCTTAAATCATGGGATTGGCATATTTAAGTTACTGATATTAAGTGACTTCTGGTAATCGGGCCATCTGCATTGTCAGAGATTATATGTCTATTACTTTCAACACCTTACAAGATGCGAGACACTGTCGAACAGCGCCAAAGTACGGATAAGACGCAATTCCAGCAGGTGATTTTACAGGTGAGGTTTGAACCAAGACTATCGGATCGGTGACGTTCCTGAAGAAGGGCCGCTAGCGCTTGTACTCCTGTGATGCCGCAGGCTAGCCAAAAGACTTATGAATTTCCGATTCCCACACTTTGTCGCTGCACCGACTGCGAAAGTGTCGGCAGATAACATCGCCCGATTGATTCTTCACTCCACTTCTGGCTTAATAGCAAATAATGCGAACGAGGGCATCCGCCCTCGAGCTCACAGCGGGTGACCGGGACGTATGCCCTCTCTCTAAAGGCTCCCGACGAGGGAACGAATTTGGGCCTTGGTGGGCGCGAGCCGTCAGTCGAAACACTACAGCGCGACCAATTCCGGTTTTCTTCATCCAAATGTTCATCAATGCTTGTTCGTCCAACCTGGAGATGAAATATGAAGGCAATTGTCGTCCACGAATATGGTGGGCCGGAAGTACTGAAGTTCGAGGAGTATCCTGACCCGGTTCCGGGTCCGGGCGAGGTGCTGGTGCGGGTCGCCGCCGCGAGCGTGAATCCAATCGACTACAAGCGCCGTGCGGGGTTGACGAAGGACTTTTATCCCCTCCAGTTTCCCGGCCTCATCGGAGTCGATCTGGCGGGGACCGTGGTGAAGGTTGGACCGGGAGTCGAGGCCTTTACTGCCGGCAACCGGGTGTTCGCAATGGCGGACAGCACGTACGCCGAACTCTGCGTAGTGAAAGCGGATGTTCTGGCGGATATTCCCGAGGGCCTTGATTTGATTCAGGCTGCGGCGCTGCCGCTGGTGACGACAACTGGCAACCAGCTGCTCGCAGCTACGGGAATCAAAGCGGGCCAGACTGTGCTCGTCGCCGGCGCCGCAGGAAATGTCGGGCGTTCGGCGGTATTCACTGCGAAGGAACGCGGAGCGACAGTGATCGCGGGAATTTTAAAGAGGCAGATGGATGAAGCGAAAACTGTCGGCGCGGATCAGTTCGTCGCAACCGATGATGACACCGCGATTGCGAATCTTCCGCTGGTCGATGCCGTTGCCGATACGGTGAATGGCAAGACCGCCGAAATGTTGATTGCTAAGGTCAAGCCGGGAGGAGTGTATGCTTCGGTTGTCGGGGCGCCGCAGAACGCCGCGAACTACCCATCCGTAAAGGTAGTGCCGGTATTCTCGCATTTCGACAGGCAAACGCTCGAGTTCATGGGCGAAGCGGTGCGAGATGGCAAGCTGGCAATTCCGATCAGCCGGAAAATGCCACTCAGTGAAGCGGCCGCGGCTCAAGCAGCGGCCGAAAAGGGCGGTATAGGGAAGATTCTGTTGGTGCCTTGAGCCCTCTGCCGGACGTGCAGCGCAGAAACGAAAATTGATATGAAAAAGGATCACCGCGGAATCAATCTCGGCTCCAAACCCAGTGGCAATGAATGCGTGGAATGCCTGGCGTCACCGAATGCCTGGTGGTTTCATCTCCGCCGGTGTGCCGAGTGTGGGCACATCGGATGTTGTGACAGTTCTCCGAGTCAGCATGCATCAAAGCATGCGGCGGCGACTGGGCATCCGATCATTGCCAGCTTCGAGCCAGGTGAGGATTGGTTCTTCGATTACGAGAAGCAGGCGATGATCAAGGGCGTCAAGTTGCTTCCGCCGCATTCGCATCCACAGAATCAGCCCGTTCCTGGACCAGCAGGAAGGGTGCCAGCCAACTGGGAATCGCTGCTGAACTAGCTGGCGTCGATCGATTTTTTATGAATGGGAGCGGGACTCGGGATACCGTAGCTGTAATGAGCACCGTATCGAAAGGAGCCATCAATGAGCGCGGTACAAGTCGAACAGAAGAGCTATGAGATGCCCCCGCGCGAGGGGTTCACCGTCGCACATTTTCTCACCGTCGCCGACATCGACCGGTCGGCTCGCTTCTATGAGAAGGTCTTCGGCGCTCGCATTTTGAGCCTGGGTGACGGCAACGCGCCTGGGTACCTTCAGCTTGCGAATGTCTGGATGATTCTTAACGTTGGGGGCGGGCCGACCCCCGACAAGCCGTCGGTAACGCTCAGCGTCCCCGACCCGGATAGGATCAACAGCTTTATGAATATCCGCGTTGCGGATATCCAAGCGTGCTATGAACTGTGGAAAAGTCGAGGAGCCGAGTTTATCACGGAGCCAATACCCAAGTACGGCGAGATTCGCTGCTACATCCGCGATCCTGACGGTTACATTATCGAGGTCGGACAGAGCACCGACCTTACATACGGTTAACGCTCGGCACGGATGGGATTCGGATCAGCAGATGATCACTGTTCATCGGAATTGGAGCCGTCAATGAGCAGCCTACAAGTCGAACAAAAGAGCTATGAGATGCCCCCGCCCAACGGGTTCACCGTCACGCATTTCATCACCGTCGCCAACATCGACCGATCGGCTGATTTTTATGAAAAGGTCTTTGGCGGCCGCATTCTGAGCAGAGGCGACAGCAAGGGTGCGTCTGGGCACATTCAGATCGCGAATACTTGGCTGATTGTCAACGTCGGGGGCGGGCCCACCCCGGACAAGCCGTCGGTAACGCTCAGCGTCCCCGCCGACCCGGATAAGGTCAGCAGCTTCTTGAATATCCGCGTTGCGGCACTGTCCTACGACTGCGGTGCTGGTGGGAATCGGGGGTGAGCGATGACTAAGCGCACCCGTCCTGCATACTTCCGTAAGTGCCACTGCAACCAAGGCCGCAATCTGGCTTTCTATCTGCCGGGAGAGTATTTTCTCTCCGTTGCAAGAAAAGTCTTGACTTCCCTTGTCTCAATACAGTACCGTTCTTGTATGACAGTGCCTCAGCTAGATCACGTTCTCCAGAGGATGCAGAAAACGCTGGAAGAGAAAAGCCAGCGCGTCTACACACTGAACGATGAACTGGTCGAATTACAGCCCAAGTACGACCGCTTTCTGGAAGTCGCACGACAACTGGAAAGCGATCAGGAATTGGTCTACAAGCTGCGTGCTGTTCTGGCGTCTCCCGACGCGAGCAAGGACGGGAAGGAAAAGTCAGGCTACAAGCTCTGGGAAATGATCGAAGTCTACCTGCGTTTTGTACGGGAGGCACAGATAGCAAACATCGCGCATTACCTAGCGTGGATTGGCATGACTACTAGTGTTCAGGCGATTGATTCCGCCGTGCGCACACATCCCGAACGGTTCGTGATTGAGAGGCGCAGCCGGGAGAAATTCATCCGGCTGAAAGGGGAACAGTATGCGCCTGCATCAACGCGACCCACCGCCACGAAAACGCGCAAATAGGAAAGGCCGTTAGGAAGCGTCAACTCCCTAGCGGCCCTGAAACCAACAACCCGGCAAGCCGGACTGTCGATCCTCAATCATCATTCTGGCTTGCCTTCACTCCTGAGTCAAGGGGAAAGCGAAGGCGGGCATGACCTGCCATAACTGTCAGTCGAAGTGTAAGCGGGACGGGCGGCATAGGAACGGGTTACAGAGGTTCCGCTGTACGCAATGCCGCCGAGCCTTCACAGAGGACCACCCGAAGCCGCTCGATGAGATGCGCGTGCCGTTGGATCGTGCTCTGAACGTGCTCGGATTGCTGCTGGAGGGCATGAGCGTTCGGAGCGTGGAGCGCGTGACAGGGATTCACCGCGATACCATTCTCAAACTGCTGGTGCTGGCCGGGGAACGGTGTCAGAGGTTGATGGATGGGAAGCTGGTAGGGTTGCCGGTGAAAGATGTGCAGGTCGATGAAATTTGGGGATACGTCGGCAAGAAGGAAGGCCATAAGACAGCCTATGAGCAATCCTTCGCAGAGATCGGCGACGCCTATTGTTTTATCGCGGTCGAGCGGCATACGAAACTGGTCCTGACTCACTACTTGGGGAAACGTACCGCGCCCTCGACCGAGCATTTCGTGGCGAAGCTGGCCCAGGCTACGTCGGATTATCCCTACCAGTTGACCACGGATGGATTCTCGCCTTACCGGAGGGCCGTCAAGCGCCAGTTGGCTGGTCGGGTCAACTTCGCGCAACTGGTCAAGGTCTACGCCAGACCGCAGGGAGCAGAGGCCGATCACCAGTACAGTCCACCAAAGGTCGTCAAGGCCGTGCCGTTCCGCGTGCAGGGTTTCCCCCATCGGGAGCAAATTTGTACCAGTCATGTGGAGCGGCAGAACTTGTCGATCAGGATGGGAATGCGGAGGATGACTAGGCTGACCAATGCGTTCAGCAAGAAGTGGGCGAATCTGGAGGCGGCTTATTCGTTGTGGTTCGCGTATTACAACTGGTGCCGGAAACATCAGACCTTGGGGGAGACTCCGGCGATGCGGCAGGGATTGACCGATCACCAGTGGACCGTGGCAGAGCTGGTGGGGATATGATTGCGGAATCCAGAAAAGGGAGACCATAGGCAATGACAGACAAGCAAATCGCAGAGAAACTTGCAAAACGAATGATCCAGACCGAGCTTAAGTTATCGACTTTGGAGGGGTATCTTGATGCTCTTGAACAGATGGAAAACCCGCCGTCCGATTGGAAGAAAGACATACGACGCGATCACGTTTTTGTAGATGACTCGTTAGAAGCTGCTCAGCGTGAGAACGAAATCGTTGCTTTAATTCACGGAGCCAAGGAGCCAGAGTTACTTCAGATTCTTGGACGGGGATTTCTGGATATTCCGCAGTAGGTTGTTGCACACAAATCTCCGATGCGCTAATATGCGCTCTATGGGGTTGCGGGCCCGCGCCTCGATCACTTCTCAAAGAACTATAGACACCGGCCCTGGCAGGCCGGTTTTCTATTGTCTGAGAGTATGTCAGGTTGATAGGGTAAGGTCAATGAGACTGCGATTGATCGCCGCTTCGACGGTCGTAACCCTAATGACAATGACGGCGGGGAGCCAAGCCCCGTCCAGCCTGCCTCAAGTCAAAATCGCAATCGACCCACGATCTGACGGGGAAGCGCAGTCCGTGTTGATCGTCAAAGGTTTTGGCAACTCCTGCCCGAACGTCTCTATCATCCGCGATGAATCTGAAGCGGAGTACCTTGTTTTTGCGACCGAAGGCGACGTAAGACATGAATTGTTGCTTCATTACTTCATCACGGTCTACGACAAACAGGGGAAGATGGTATTCGCGACCGACAAACATACCGCCAAAAACGCTTCCGAAGCGGCCTGCCGATTTATCAATGGTCAGAAGTAGTCCCTAGGCCGACTCCCCGAATTCAGCCCCGCGCTGTTAGGACAGTACCCGCGTTGCGGATATTCAAGCGTGCTATGAATTATGGAAAAGTCGAGGAGCCGAGTTCGTCACGGAGCCGAAGGAAAAGTACGGCGAGATTCGCTGCTGCATGCGTGATCCCGACGGCTACATCATCGAGGTCGGCCAATACACCCAATTCGCCATCGACTGGTTCAACAGCCACAGTTGATTTTGCAAACGATTAACAAGAGGACCTTCGAAGCTTCCAAGGCCCAGCGCATGAAGCGATTAGCTCCCTGGTGAGGCGCGCAATCAGGAGCGGCGATATACGCAGGGACCTCGACGCAAAGCATGCGGTAGATTTAAGTCTCCAGACTGCTTACTGTGCCAGAGGTCGCACTGTCGATGGTATCCGCGGCGCTCCGGATGTATGGTCGGCAACCCTTACCTATGCCGAATCTTAACCTCAGGGCATCGTCACAAGCCGTCAAACACTGCTCCTGTGGCATCCGCGTGAATTGACAGAGGCCGGACTTTTTCCACAAGATTCGGGCCACTTTATGGATTTTTGCAGAAGTTGTTGAAATCCACTCGTGTATAAGGATAGGCACGAGCAGTTGGTGGTTGTCGACTCGAACGCACAGACGGCAGTATTCCCCGACGCTCTCCGGGAACGGAGGGCAAGCATGGCACAAAAGAAGGCGGTTATTGTAACCGGCGCTTCACGAGGCATCGGAGCCGCCGTGGCCCATGCATTTCTTGATCGCGGCTACAACGTGGTGGCAACCTCGCGCAGCATCTCCCGGGCTGGCTTTGCGCAGTCGCAGAACCTTGCGCTCGTCGATGGGGACATCGGCCAGGCTGCGACGGCGGAGAAAGTCGCCGCAGCTGCGATCGATACTTTCGGCACGATCGACCATCTGGTCAACAACGCGGGCATCTTTTCGACCAAGCCGTTTACGGAATACACCGCAGAAGATTTTCACTCGTACGTCTCCACCAACCTCGAAGGCTTCCTGTTCATCACACAGATAGCTGTGAAGCAGATGCTGGCGCAGGGCACAGGCGGAAGCGTCACCACCATCACTGCGTCGTTGGCCGATAACCCCATGGCGGGCGTTCACGCGTCGGTTCCCATGATCACGAAGGGCGGACTGAACACGGTCACGCGCAGCCTCGCCATGGAATACGCCAGGAATAACATTCGTTTCAACGCAGTCGCGCCCGGCCAGGTCGACACTGCACTGCACAAGGAAACACCGAAGGAAGTGATGAAGACTCTTTCACCAATGGGTGCGATCGCGGATGCGAAGGACATCGCAGAGGCCGTGGTTTATCTGACTGAAGCTCGCTACGTAACCGGGGAGGTGCTACACGTGGACGGCGGTGCGCACGTGGGCCATTGGTAGCCGGCAACGGTTCACAGCCCGGCAGCGCCGAGCGCCGGCTGCAGGAACTTGGCATTCAGCTTCCTGATCCTCCCTCGCCTTTCGGCAGTTACGTCGAGACTCTGCAGACGGGCAGCTTGCTCTTCCTCAGCGGCATGCTCCCCGTGGTGAACCACAAGCCAAAGTATGTCGGGCGGCTCGGGAAAGAGCTCGATGCAGAGGCTGGACGCGATGCCGTCCGCACTGCGGCCTTGAGCGCGCTCGCCGCCGCCAAAAAGCATTTGGGGTCGCTTGATCGCATCACGCGCGTTGTCCGGCTCGGCGTGTTCATGGCAACCTCTGGAGATTTCTTTGACCAGCCTCCGGTTGCCGATGCTGCATCGGACCTCTTCCGCGAAATCTTTGGCAGTGACAAGCTCGCAGTTCGCCTGGTGATCGGTGTGGCCGGCCTTCCCCTCGGCATGCCTATCGAACTCGAAGTCATCTTCGAGATTGCGTAGTCGACCGGAGGATCGATGCAGACGATGAAATCGATCATTCGTACGGTGGTGACATTAACGATCGTATTTGCCGCCACGCTGGCCACGGACGCCCAGAAGAAGGAGAACGCAATGGAACAACCCATCTTTTATCGCACCGTGAAGGTCGATGGACTCTCCATCTTTTATCGGGAAGCGGGACCGAAAGACGCTCCCGTCATTCTTTTGCTCCACGGCCTTCCCTCGTCGTCGCGGATGTTTCAGCCCCTGTTTACAAGGCTTGCCGACACTTATCATCTTGTCGCTCCCGATTACCCGGGCTTCGGACACAGCGATTGGCCCGACCCCGCGCAATGGGCCTACACATTCGACCACATTGCCTCCGTCATGGACGGCTTCACCGAAACACTGAGCCTGTCGCGCTACACACTCTACATGCAGGACTACGGCGGGCCGGTCGGTTTTCGCATGATATTGGCACATCCCGAGCGGGTGCAGGCTCTCATCGTGCAGGATGCGGTCTCTCACAACGAGGGCCTTGGGGCAAACTGGGCAACGCGGCGCGCTTTCTGGACAGACCGCCCGGCCAACGAAGAAAAGCTGCGCAAGAATCTGCTGTCGCTCGAGACCACGAGGACGCGCCATATTGGAGATGACCCCCACACCGAGCTCTACGATCCGGATCTTTGGTTCGATGAGTATGCATTTCTGAACGCGCCGGGACAGGCGCAGATTCAAAGCGATCTCTTCTACGACTACCGCACTAACGTCGACTCCTATCCAAAGTGGCAGGCATGGATGCAAAAGACGCAGCCAAAGCTACTGGTTATCTGGGGCAAGCACGATCTTTCGTTCGATTTGGGCGAGCCGGAACGTTACCGCAAGGACGTACCCAATGCCGACGTTCACGTGCTCGACGGAGGACATTTCGCGCTCGATACCAGCACCGATGAGATTGCGGCGCTGGTAAGTCAGTTCATGAAAACGCAGAAGTAGACAGCGGCCTTCGCGCTTTTAGCCAATGACTCCGAAGCGGCACAGCTTCGCCCTAACAAGGAGAGCCCATCATGACGCAACCCGGAACAACACAGCACGCTGCCAACGCTCACACTACGGGTACGGTCGCCAACCCCACCCGGCGGAGCTTTCTCGCGACCTCAACAGCCGCGGGAGCATTCGGGCTTCTTGGACTCGCCTCCCTTGAGTACGCCGAGGCCTCAGGCAGCAGACTGCCTTCCCATCAAACGTCCTCCGCAACCGCGGACGACTCAATCCGCCCTTTCAAGGTCAACTTTCCGGAGGCGGACCTCGTCGACCTCCGCCGGCGCGTCGTCGCGACACGCTGGCCCGACCGGGAGTTCGTCCCAGATCAGTCGCAAGGTGTCCCTCTCGCGACCATGCAGAAGCTCGCGCACGATTGGGCGAACGGTTACGACTGGCGAAAGGTGGAGGCGAGGCTGAACGCTCTGCCGCAGTTCGTTACCACGATTGATGGGCTCGACATCCACTTCATTCACGTCCGCTCGAAGAAAGCGAACGCGTTGCCGGTCATCATCACGCACGGCTGGCCCGGATCGATCATCGAGCAGCTGAAAGTCATCGGCCCGCTCACCGATTCCACTGCCTATGGCGGAAAGGCAGAAGACGCTTTTGATGTGGTAATCCCTTCGCTGCCGGGATATGGGTTTTCCGGAAAGCCGACCCAGCCCGGTTGGGACCCCAACCGTATCGCACTTGCCTGGATCGTGTTGATGAAGCGCCTCGGATACACACGCTATGTGGCCCAGGGCGGCGATTGGGGAAACTCTGTTACAGAGTTGATGGCTCTGCAGGCGCCACCGGAATTGCTCGCGATTCACACCAACATGCCGGCCACTGTCCCGGCCGACGTCGAGAAGGCTCTCCAACTCAGCCACCCGCCCCCATACACTCTCTCCGCCGATGAGAAGCGCGCGTGGGACCAGCTCGACTTCTTCTATAAGCATGGCCTGGGCTACGCCGAGGAGATGGCGAACCGCCCACAGACGTTGTATGGGATTGCGGATTCACCGATCGGCCTTGCCGCTTGGATTCTCGACCACGACGCGGCCAGTTTAGCGCTCATCGTGCGCGTTTTCGACGGTCAGACCGAGGGTCTGACGCGAGACGACATCCTCGAGAACATCACGCTCTACTGGTTGACGAATACCGCGGTCTCGTCGGCTCGTCTCTATTGGGAGTATAAGGGTGGCTTTTTCGATCCCAGGGGCGTCGCCATCCCGGTTGCCGTCAGCGCCTTTCCCGACGAGATCTATCAAGCTCCGAAGAGCTGGACAGAGAAAGCCTATCCCAAATTGATTTACTACAACCGGCTCCCAGTAGGCGGGCACTTCGCGGCGTGGGAGCAGCCCGCGCTCTTCAGTGCCGAGTTGCGGGCAGCATTCAGATCGCTGCGCTAACTCAAACAAGTCGCGTTATCCGCAGGGAGCTCCGGCGCAACATCAACGTTTTCGGCACCTCACAGAGAGAGGCGTGATGAAGAGATTTGATGCAGAAGTCATCACGAACCGCCGCCGCTTTCTTGGCAATGCGGTAATGACCATCGCCGCTGCCCAGCTCGGCATTGCCGGATGTGCGAAGGCACAGACTACAGCGGCGGTTAAGTTGCCCGTTGAAGGCGATCTTCCGTCTTTCGGAGGTGCGACCACATGGCTCAATTCGCAGACCTTGACGGCACGCAACCTGCGCGGAAGCGTCGTCCTCGTCAATTTCTGGACCTTTTCCTGCATCAACTCCATTCGGGTGCTTCCCTATTTGCGCGCGTGGGCCGCGAAATACAAGAACCATGGATTGGTTGTCATCGGCGTGCAAGCGCCCGAGTTTGAATTTGAAAAGAAAGTCGACAATGTTCGCTGGGCCGTAAAGGATAGGATGATTGATTATCCAATCGCCATCGACAATGACCTTGTGATCTGGCGCGCCTTTGATAACAATTATTGGCCGGCTCTATATTTTGTCGACGCGCGCGGGCGTGTTCGGCATCATCAATTCGGCGAAGGCGAATACGAACAGTCGGAAGTAGTCATTCAGCAATTGCTCGCCGACGCTGGAGCCCAAGGCGTCGGTCATGAGCTAGCTAAGGTCGAAGGCGTTGGCATCGAAGCTGCTCCCGACTGGGCCGACTTAAAATCGCCTGAATCCTATGTCGGTTATGATCAGGCCGCGAATTTCGCGTCGCCCGGCGGCGAAGCCCGGGACAAGCGCCGCGTCTATGCCGGCCCCTTGACATTGAATCTCAACCATTGGGCGCTTTCAGGTGATTGGACGGCAAAGAAGCAGTTTGCCTTACTGAATGCGCCGAACGGGCGGATCGCGTACCGCTTTCACGCCCGCGATCTTCACCTCATCATGGGACCGCCAGCGCCCGGCACTGCCGTGCGTTTCCGCGTAACGATCGATGGACAGCCGCCCGGCGCTGCGCATGGGATCGACGTAGACGGCCAGGGCAACGGCACAGTTGCACAACAGCGGCTCTACCAGTTGATTCGTCAACCGCAGCCCGTTGTCGATCGCCAATTTGAGATTGAGTTTCTCGATTCCGGTGTCGAAGCTTTTGACTTCACGTTCGGCTAATCCGTGATGAGGCCATCGCGCCTCACAATCATCACCGGGTCAGTTCATCCCGCTCAGTAACCATCGGGTATCCCAACCTGACCCCTGAAAAGCGCGACTAACCAGCAACATTCACAGCAAAGGAGACGATTTATGAAAAACGCAGAAGCAATCGAAATCTCACGCCGGCGTTTCGCAATCGCCGGACTATCAGCTGGAGCGGCAATGCTCGCACCGGGCGCACTCTTCGCGGAAGGTGTCCATCCCCTATCCGGCAAGCCGCAACAGGCAGATCTGCCCGCTGTCAAACCCGGGACGAACACATCGTTCCACCCGCTGAAGCAGATCGATGCCGGCCTCCTCAATGTTGGCTACGCAGAAGACGGCCCGGCCAATGGCCCTGCCGTCATCCTTCTCCACGGCTGGCCCTACGACATCTACAGCTTCGTCGATGTTGCACCGCTGCTGGCGTCGAAGGGCTACCGGGTGATCGTCCCCTATCTGCGCGGCTACGGCACCACGAGGTTTCTCTCCAGCGAAACGATGCGGAACGCCCAGCAGTCGGTGGTCGCCCTCGACATCATTGCTCTGATGGATGCCCTCAAAATCCAGACTGCGATCGTCGCCGGCTTTGACTGGGGCGCGCGCACGGCAGACGTCATGGCTGTGCTCTGGCCGGAACGCTGCAAGGCGATCGTTTCCGTCGGCGGCTATCTGATCAGCAGCCCGGCGGGCAACCAGGTGCCGTGGCCACCCGAGCCTGCGTTCCTGTTTTGGTACCAGTACTATTTCTCCACCCCGGTCGGCAAGGCCGGCTATGCAAAATACCTCGACCAGTTCAATAAGTTCATCTGGCACCAGGCCTCACCAAAGTGGAATTTCGACGATGCCACGTACGAGCGCACAGCAGCGTCCTTCAACAACCCCGACCACGTTGACATCGTGATGCACGACTATCGCTGGCGGCTTGGCCTGGCCGACGGCGAGCGGAAATATGACGACCTGGAAAAGCGGCTGGCCGCACTTCCTGCCGTCACCGTGCCCACGATTACCATGGAGGGCGACTCCAACGGTGCAATCCACGCGCCCAGCACGGCGTATCGCACCAAGTTCTCGGGCAAATATGAGTACCGCCTCATCACCGGCGGCGTCGGGCACAATATGCCGCAGGAAGCTCCTCAAGCATTCGCTCAGGCTGTGATTGATGTTGGCGGCTTTTAACTCACAGGGTCGCCTGCCTTCCACCGTATCAACGCAACAGCGTTCTCGATTCGGATTTAGATAACCCGGCGAAAGGAGCTTTCGAACCATGCGATCCGACCTTGTTCCCGGTGCGCCCTTCCCCGATTACGAATTGACAGATCACGCTACGAAGCGCCGCAGGCTTTCGGAATTGCAGGGCCAGCATCCGATGGTTCTGGTGCTCAGCCGAGGGGGATACTGTCCGAAAGACCACCGGCAGGCCGAACTCCTTGTCCAATTCCACCGCGAGATGGAAGTTGGATACTGCCGTCTGGTCACGATCAGCACCGACAACATCACTGTAACGAACGAATACCGCTCCGGCGTTGGCGCCCACTGGCCATTCCTTTCCGACACCGGGCGTATCGTTCAAAAAGATCTTGATATTGCCGAATACACTGACCCCGACCACAATCCGATGATTCCCCACGTTATTGTTCTGGAACCGTGCCTCGTCGTATACAAGATCTACAACGGCTATTGGTTTTTCGGCCGTCCGACGCTTGAGGATCTCCGCCAGGACCTTCGTGCAGTCACCCGAAAGTGCCGGCCTGATTGGGACATCACGACGCAGGAAATGAAGGCCGCATGGAAGGAGGGCCACAAGGAACTCTTCTATCCCTATGGCAAAACCTATGCGCAAACATGGGGAGAGCAGGATTGAAGCCGGCCTTCGATTGAAAAGCACCATTCCGGGATCTGCTCTGAGATAGTAATGCGACAGCTCATCACCAGGCACATAGGACTACAGAGTCTTAGCCTACACAACTCCGAAGGTAGCTATGAGTACGGACAAAGACCGTAGTAACGACACGACCAGCGCCTTGAAAGTCGGCATGGGACTCGAGGCGGTTGTTATCCCCGTCTCGGATGTCGACCGCGCAAAGCAGTTCTACGACAAGCTCGGGTGGAGGCTCGACGCCGATTTTCCCTTCGATAACGGCTTCCGAGTCGTCCAGTTCACGCCGCCCGGCTCGGGGTGCTCGGTCCAGTTCGGCGCAAAGATCACGTCGGCAGCGCCCGGATCGGCCCACGGCCTCTACCTGATCGTCTCCGACATCGAAGCTGCGCGCGACGAGATCGTCGCCTGCGGTGTCGATGTCAGTGAGGTGTTCCACTCCGGGACTCCGGGCGCTCAGTTCCAGCCCGACGGCATGAGCGGTCGTGTCAGCGGCCCCGCGCCCGATCACGCCAGCTACGGCTCGTTCGCCACGTTCAGTGATCCGGACGGCAACGGCTGGCTGCTCCAGGAGGTAACGACGCGGCTTCCCGGACGAGGACTCAGCTTGGATGTGACGACTCTGGCGGAACTTCTGCGAGAGACGGAGAAGCGCCATGGCGAGTACGAACCAACCGCTCCGAAGCATCACTGGTCGAGCTGGTACGCCGCGTACATCGTCGCGCGCGAAAATGGGAGGACTCCCGACGAGGCGGCCGAAGATGCCAAGCTCCATATAGAAGGCGCCCGCGACCCCGCGCCGACGATCAAAGACTCGAAAACAGTGCCACGACAGGCGTAGGAATTTGGAATGCGGAATAGGTCCCAGCAAACGCCGATCTGACAAGAAATGAAAAGATTCCTGGATAGTCCGACTGTCCCCGGTCGTTAACTGCGGTCAGATTCACGTAGAAGTTCGATGACTTGTGAGACCCGACTTCCCAAGTTCCGGTTGTCGGTCCGCAATTCTGATGGAGACCGCTTCCCCTACCGGGAACCGGTCGTCAATCAACCCATTATGCATGTGTAAGATTTGGGGCCATAGCGCATAAGTCATTGAAAAAAATGCGATTTACACTGACCAGCAGCACACAGTCTTCTACCCATTTATATCCTCAATTTTTCAACAACTTAAGAGATGGTGGGGACCGCCAAAAGGCGTGAATGTCGAAGATCGAGCAGGTGATTTTACAGGCGAGAAATGAAGGGGGCCGCGCAAAACTGTCGTGATCTTTCGGCCTTTAGGATTGAATTCCTATCGTCGTTGAGAGAGCGCCTTCGTCGATTCCATCGGCGGGGAACTAGTCGGCGGCGTGGGAACCTGACCGCACGCTAAACGCTCCGGTTTTTAGGCCCGCGGTGTCGCCGAACATGCGCGCCGATACTGAGCTTTAAGCGGGTAGGGGGCTGAATAGGGGCTGTTTCGGTTTGGTTCCACGTTGCTTCTGGTTCATAGGGACGCGGCGGCGCCTATCCGACAATCGTTTGCGCAGGCCCCGCAATGATTACGGACACTTCCGGGGCATTTACAAAGGCGTACGCGCGCGCGAGGATAGCGGCCAAATGCTCACTTCTTGTGGCACAAAAACGATGGGTACTCCAGAGTACCTAAACGACGAATTGCCAAGCGGCGGTCAGTCCTTGCTTTGGTCCGGTCCTCTGCTTGAGTTGAATTCTGTTATCGCTTAGGAACTTCCGGGCATCGATGGCCCCACAAACTGCAGGCACTCTCCCGTAAAGATTCAGCTTCTTGACGATGTCGCGCGATACAACATACACGACTCTCTTTGAGTTGGTCCGCGCTGGTTTGATGTAGTTCACGAGCACGAACATTCTGATCTGGTCGGCTAGACTCATAGTTCCTCCTGATCGGCAATCTAGCGCGATTATGCCGTCAAGTCACTATAGAGATGGATACCTACATGTACCTATGTATGGGTATGGATGGGTATGAATACGTATGGGGCATGCGGGCGAAATCCCCTCAGGATGGATGATTGATGAATCTCAACAGCTTAAGTTCAGTTTGGGGCTTACGAATGAAGAAACGGTGCAGCCAGCTTGTGGCCGAGTTCCTTGACGACTTCGCGCGTATGTTAATTATTGCTTCAAGGTCTTTGTCAGGCTGAAAGCGTCAATGGGTTTACCGATGATCTGCCGTGTCGAGAATCTCTTGTAGAAGTAGGTCACGAACTCAAACTTGAACCGGACCCAGTCCTCCGGTCTCTTTGGCCGCTCGAAGTCTGGAAATGAGAGCATGTCAGTCAGCATCTGATCCAGCCGCTCAAACGCAACTACGTGGGATCGAAAGTCGCCATTGCGGTATACAAATGACTGGTTCTTGATCGAACTGTTATTCGTCCCGTCCCATCCCATCAGCTTTGCATCGCGATCTAAGAAATCGGCAGTGGGCTCCGTGTACCGCGATTGCAGGTCCGCATATTGAAAGCCCTGCATAGTTCCGATGTTGCGTAAGAACCAAAACTCAGGCAGCCCGTCAGGGTTGTATCCGCAGATGTGAAAGCCGGATGCATTCTTTTCGAGAACAACGGCTGGGATTACTGCGTGAAGCTCATCTCGAAGCTGGAAACCGAAGTCTTTGAGCGATTTCGTAGTTGAGTGTCTTGTGATGAAGTTCTTTAGCCAGTCGGAAAGGAGTTGCTTCCTGCCTCCAGGGTAAACCTCTGCAAGACCGAAATAGCTGATTCCGCCCTCAAGGTACGGAATCCGAAACAGCTTCTGTCTCGTGCCGGCATAAGAACCGTCGGGATACGTCAGTCTGCGGTCGGCAGCGAAAACCAGGACCGTCTTATTGAAGCCGCTGAGAATGTGAATTTCGTTCGTGATGAGCGTCATCTTTCAAATCACCGCAGCAATTTCAACACCTCGGTCAGCTGCAGCCCAATCTCCAAGGCCCTTCACCATACCCCATTCCGCATCCGGAACATCGCAGCCACAATTCGGGAGAGAGGAAACAAAACTTCCACCGGAGATTATTGTGAGAGTTTGTGAAAAAGGACAACCTCGCTGCTGCTTGGCGTGCTACCGCGCTGGCTTGCGTACCACTTCCTGTTCGGGACAGACCGCCAAATTCGACCATCACGATCATTAGCGAGTTCTGGCATTCTCATTTCAGCAAAGCCCGCCTCTTCCATGACCGTCAAATAGCGCGGAAGCTGGCGCTTTGGCTCCGAAAAAGCAATCATTTGCACAACAAAGGTTTTTGAATTGACCACTTTTGATAGCGACTTGAATGCAGCGAGAGCTTGACCGAAATACGAGTCAAGATGGCCCTCCTTGCGATCACCGAACGTGTAGAAAGATGCTCCATTCCCATCAAGCGAGTTTGCAATCCAAAATGGTGCCGGTGTTTCTCGGCGTCCTTGTACTTGCCAACGATGGTACAGAACGTGGACACCGGGATATGGAGGTGACGTGAGCACAAGTGAAATCGGCCGGCGGGCAACAATGTCCCTTACATTCTCAATGCCAACCACGGACCTTTGAAGACACATTGGCTTAAACGCTGGATGTCCATAACGCTTCTGGGAATCGGCAATGACAAGGGCAAATTCTGATGCTGCTTGCGACATTTCTTCCGCGTTTAGCGCGATTTGATTACGGAATTCTCTTACGGGAGGAATGTCTGTGCGATTGTCTAGTGCCCATTGCGCTGTTCTTAGCAGAACGCAGCGCGCGAAGCGCTGCTCCTCTTCGGTTGGGAATGACTGAGTGCTGGCCAAGGCGATTTCGAGCAGCTTTCTGATTCGCCACGTCTCTCGATCGTTGATGTTCCGGTGATAGCCGGATTCTGCCCATTCAAAAGCACGAGAAACTCTTCTATGAACATTCATTTCGGGGACGAGGTTCTCAGCCCAGCTATTGATTGAAGCAATCTGTGCATCAGTGAGAACCGTCGTTTTGACGTCGGCGAGAAATAAAGCCAAGCTATTGATATCCGTTCCCACAGCACGGCGACCGAGCACAGTGGCCTCTACGACCGTTGTCCCGCCTCCCATGAATGGGTCGTAGACTACTTGCCCGGGCTTTGTGAACACCTCAATGACAGCCCTAGTGAAAGCAGGCGAAAAGCGAGCGGGATACCTGTAAAAACTGTGTGTTAGACCAGAAACAGGGTCGTTGCAGTGAATCCCGTCACGAAGCAACCCCTGATTTCTCTCCGTGATCACGATATACAACCTCCTGGGCAACGCCACCTGGCTTGCTTCCCCCTGCCTTAATCCAGTTATCAATTGCGTCCCGGTCAAACCTCCAGGTACGCCCAATTTTGTGCCCCGGCAGACGTCCTTGCTGGACCATTCGATACAAGGTGGATTTGGGTATCTTGAGATACTCCTCGAGGCCATCCAGATCAAGCCAAACAACCATGTCGGGAGTGTACATCTGATAGCAAATACGAGCAACTACCAATTACACATAATAACTGCTTCGTGTTGATAAAGTCAATTCAATCTCTCTCAAAAACAGATAATTTTTTGTCTTATTATGTTTGTAAAACATATTGACAGCTTTTGTAAACTCGACTACTCTTAAAACGAGGTCGAAAAGTATGCCTGTGATCGCTGTGAACCTTTCGCAGAAGACCTATGCAGACATAATGACGCTTGTTGACCATGGCGTTTACTCAGGGCCCGAGCAGTTCTTGGAGATCTCCGCCTTTAATCAGTTGGCTTTAGAGCGGGGATTGACACCGGAAGCGCTCTTGAAAGGTATCCATCGCCCGGCTTCCGTGGAATCGTTTAGCAAGCAAGCTGCGGAAGCTACGGAAGAGGAGCCTTCACGGCATCAAAAAGATTCTGTACCCGGAATCATTAAGCCGGGGATCGGCCGGGGAATTAAGACAAACAAGACCCTTGCTGCAGAAGTGAGTGATGACGAAATCAACGACGCATTGAGTCGCTTCTCGAGGGAAGAATGTTTGAAGTTGAATTTGCAACCCTCCCCGGAAGAGGCACACCTCGATGACGAGCGGATTTGGGGACAAGTCAATCGGTTGTTCGCTTTGAAGGCAGCGTGTAGGTGGATCGCAACGGATGCTGCATCTGCGGGGCAATGGCCTGGCTTGCATGTCGCGCTCGATAGGATCGCCATCGACGCTTCGATTCTCGGAAGCGCGTTGGAGAGGGCCGACGTCAAACATCACCGCAAACGTGAGGAACTAGTCGCTGTGGGGTTACCGAGAAAGGGAAATCTACAATCTCGTGATCGGTTTGCCACGCAATTCATTGCGCGGGTCAATCGGACAAATCGCATTTATCCCGGAGCCATCGCTCAATACAAACTTGCCAGTTTTGAGGGCGATCGTCTGGAGCTGACGAAGACGGGCATTGAACTGGCAGGCATGAAGAATCCAATACTGGATTTTGAGTTCGGAACATCTACCAAAACGCTTTCCGACGATGAACGAGCATTTCTTCTTCGTCTAGTGTGGGACCACGTCCCTGCCGAGAAGCAAGACTTCAGCCTAGTGCTGAAAGCCGTTAAGAAGGGCAATTCCACGCCACCCACGCTGATGGAAGCAGTCCGGTCTGATTTTCCAGCTATCTGGTCCGATGTTATGTTTCGGACTCATGTATACGGAGTCCTGGCCAGGCTTAGTGAACTTGGAATCCTCATAAAGAAATGGGAGGGAAGGCACGTCGAGTACGAAGTGGACGAACCTGCCCTTGGTCCGTTCGAGGTTTGACTCGTAGGAGAATGGAATGATCAGACCGACTGACTTGCGAGGAATTGTTAGTCCGGATGCGTTCATGAGGGAGATCGTGAACGCCGTCACATCTAGGCGTGTCGAGGCTTTGCTAACTCAGCTCCCGATAACCAGCGAAAACGAATACATCTTCAATTCGAAAGATCCATATGCTGGTTGGAGGGAAGGGAGGTTCCACTGGTATCCCGTCGGAGGAGATCGCGGCAACGCTGGGCGAATCAAGCTTGCTGGCAGTCCATTCAATCCGATTGGCGAACGAACGATTAATGCCATGGAATCCCTCATTGAAATGATGCGCCAGGCTGAACTGAAGGAGGGGCCCGCAGAACCACCAAAGAGCCCTCGTGACGCGGTGAAACGATACTTCGACCTCCCACCATTGCAGGAGATCCCAAAGTGGCGGCAGCCAATTCATGGACTCAAGGCCCGCGAATATTCTCGTAAGCTAGCAACCCTAATTCGAATTCGCCTTTCACGCGAGGTGCGTCCGACAGAGTACACGATCGCAATCGAGGATGACGGAATCGGCCAACCCGCCGCGATGATGCACTCGACGTTGCTTTCGCTTGGCACCAGTGACAAGGTGGACAAACCCTACTTGATAGGAGTGTTTGGGCAGGGAGGGTCGTCCGCTTTCGCTGCCTCGACGTATTCGTGGATTATCACTCGCCGACACCCTCAGCTCCTCAATGGTTACCATGACGAGATTGGTTGGACAGTTGTCAAACACATATTTCCAAAGGGTCGACGCGATGATTATTTTGCCTATCTTGCCGCCCACCCGGATGGTAGAGTGCCGACGTTGCCCAATTCCGCGGCAGATGCCATCGGACTGAAGCAAGGGACCCGATTCGTGCATGTGAAATACGATTTTGGGAAGACTGAACCGGCACGGCGTTTGTACCCAGCTCTGAACCACTTGCTCTTCAACCCTGTTCTTCCATACGAGCTCTATACCGGACCCGATCGTGCGCCGGACCCGATGTATGGCAATGGATATCGCCTTTCTCTAAGGGCCGAGAAGGACAAGGTCAACATCCTCGATAAGAATTTCGAACCGTTGGCTATCACGAGGGGGTGACAAAATGCCGGAGAATATGAACCTTGTACTGGATAAGACTTGGACTGCCGGGATCGAAAATCCTGAAAACTATGGCACAGTGACTGTCAGAGTTGTCGTACTACCGCCTAAAGAAGACACAAACGGAGAACAGGTCATAGCCGATCCTGAAGAGCCGTTGCTCGACTCGGGAGGAGGGCCCCTCGACTCCTATTTAGAAAAGCCACTTGGAGAAGGCTATGTTGTGCTTCTTGTTCATGGACAACGGCATGACATGCTCGACGAGAGCTTTGTCCACCACGACTTAGGATTCAAGTACCTTCGGACTCGTACGATGATCATGATAGACGTGGACGGTCTAGCCTGTATTTCTCACACGCCCTGTTTTTTGGCGGTAACGAGTTGATTGCGGGAAGTGCGGCGGTTGTTTGTGGACGGCGACAAGGGCTAGGTGAGGTTTTTCAGGCCGTTCTCAGCC
>Ga0181527_1000447_pt1 | contig 47622 bp, 31 predicted proteins | sample PEATcosm2014_Bin_30_FD_119762 | JGI IMG/M metagenome (GOLD analysis project Ga0181527, IMG submission 119762) | Peatland microbial communities from MTU Mesocosm Facility, Houghton, MI, USA - PEATcosm2014_Bin06_60_metaG | ecosystem: Environmental > Terrestrial > Soil > Wetlands > Peat | place...
CCGCCTACGGGTTCCTGGTCGCTGAGCGGAGCCGTTTTTCCCCCTCTGCCCGCGCCGGCCATCTTGAATTACCAATCCCCGCACTCCCGGAGAACTTCCAGCCCCGCGGCTCGCATTCGTCCGGAGCGGCATAACCCATGCTCCATTGCCACCCTGCGCATGCTGCTGGCCCGTTCCCTGCTCAAGCAGCTCTGCCGATGTCCGTTCTGTGGTGCTCGTAAGTTATGACACAGTAGTTCTAGGAATCGTGGATGGCCGCCGGGGACTCGATGAACGGCGGAAAATCCACCTCCGCCCTGCAGGTTGTCGAGCCCGGAGCAGAAAACACCAAGGGCGCATTGCAGATCAGTGGCGAGATTGTCGGCGGTCAGCCTATCCCGTTCACGTGGGCGGGTGCGCTCTACTCTCCAGGGCAGGCGCCCATGCAGTCGGTGAACCTTTCCAGCAAGAAGAGCATCAGCTTCTGGGCCAAGGGCGACGGAAAGACTTACACCCTGATCGCCCTCACCGAAGGGCGCTCCGGAAACTCCGGCGAGATGCCCGCAATGGCCACTTTTGCCGCCGGTTCGGAATGGAAGCAATACACATTTCCGTTCTCGACGTTTGAAACCGATGGCAGCGACCTGGCCGGTCTCGGCTTCGTCCACGCGCAGGAACCCGGCAAGTTCCAGTTCGAGATCGATGAGCTGCAGATCAGGTGAAAATGCGAGCTGGAGGAGAAGATCCCGCCCGCTCCATCCATCCGCCTTCAGCCCCAGAACAAGAGCGCCGCAGTGTATAGGACTCCGGCGCCCTTGTGGGAACCTCACCTAACCAAACCGCGCAAGCACCTTGCGGAGCCGCAACAAGACTGACGCCAATGCGGCGAGTCCGGCGCCCCACACCATGAACGCAAGGTTCACGACCCACAAGGGCGCTTCACCTACTCGTTTCAGCAGGAAGGGCAGAAAATTCCACGTGGTGATGTGAACGTAGTCCCATGGGTCCTCGGTCATGGCATGGTTGCTCAGGCCCCAGGCGTCCATTTTTCCGCATGCGAACGCTACGATGTTCTCAAGACGCAGGGCAACCACGAAGGTGGGGTGGCCGAGAGTTGTCATCTGGTATAACTCGAGCGATAGCCAGAAAGCGACCGATGCGGCCTGGACCACCGCACTGATAGCAAGCAGCGCGACGCCCATGGTCCAAACCAGTTTTCCCACTTCGCGGCGATGGCGCAGCAGCAGCGGAAGAGCGAGCAGAGCCGCAAGTTCTGCAGTGGTGGAAACGTAGCGATCGCCCCAGGCGGAATCGCCGCTCCACACGGTATATCTGGCGTAGAAACAGATGTACGCCAGGAGCAGCAGGGAGCAGGCGATGGCATAGGCCTTGACGGCCGGGTTGAACCGTCTCCAGGCCACGGCAGCAAGCAGAATCATCAGGATCAACAGTGGATCGAAGAGAAAGATCGACTTTTCCGGCGTGAAAAGCGCGCCGATGAAGCCGATGTGGAAAGGAGTCTCGAATGGATAACTGGCAGGCCACGTTGGGTTTCGTTGCAGGGTTTCATGAGCAGTTACGCTCATGTAAGTGTTGAAGAACGACCCAAAGCGGTAGTCCTGATAGAGGCGGTCGAGCAGCCCGAAGAAGAGATAGACCGGGAGAGCGATCGCAATGTAGCCGCGGCACCGATTCCAGAGCGCCTGGCCGCGAATCCCTTCCAACCACAAGACGAGCAGCAAGAAAAGAGCTCCGGCCAGCAGGTCCATGCCGGTGGTGAGACGGGTAAGCAGATTCAGCCCGAAGGCGGCTGAGCCGATGAGCAGAGCGCGGCGGCTGCCGCTGCGCAACCATTCATATTGATACGAGAGCCCGGCGAGCGTGAGCAGACAGATGTAATTGTTCTCCATCAGGTTCTGCGTGTAATGAAGATGCGTGGTGAGCAGCAGGAGAGCCAGAACGCCGGCAACGGCTTGCTTGACCCCGAAGTTCAATTGCCTGAGGAACCGGAAGCAGACCAGAGAAGTAAGCACGGCGAGGAAGATATTGGTGCTGTAGCTGACGACGATGTTGCGCACGCTGGGATCGTTGCCGTTGTAGCCGGTGAAGGCCGGCAGCCGCTCCACGAAGGTTCCAACCACATCTGCGGGCAGCATGAGCAGCGATTGGCCGACGCCATAATAGCTCTGCAACCTGCCGCCGCGGCCGTGCACGCCAAACTCGGGAAACTCCTCCGGGAACACCGGCGGTTCCGCGGTCCAGAATGCATGCGCGGATTGAAGCCGATGCTGCGTGTCGTCCGAGCCCAGTTCTCCGGATTGCACTGCAAACGCAATGAGACCCGCCGCAAGGGCCAGCAGGAAGAGCGGATTGCGGAACCATTTGCGAATTGGTGCGATCGCCATCTGTATGCAAGTTTAACGGAAGCTCCCCGCGCACCGGGGTCGATCCTTATTCCGCCCGGAATCTGCTTTTTCGTCGATGCGTTCGAATTCGAGCGCTCTCGGGCGGTATTGCAGGACCAATGCCGCATCTGTTGTTGAAAAATGCGAAGCGTTGCGCGCATGGAGTGCAGGCGTGATCCCATGGGCCTTGACCGCAGCGACGGATTGCGCGGGAGTTATAATTGGCCACAGCGCGCGCCACTTCCGCGGCCGGCTGGCGAAGCGCGCATCTTTTCGCCGTCCATGGTCAACGCCATCGCCGTGCCCGGCGACGCCATCGTTTGCGACGCGCAGGGCGTGACTCATGTCTATGGGTGGAGCGCGCGCCAATTACTTTCCGGTTCTCAGCAACGACACCAATGCCGTACATCCGGTCGAAATGGACCACCTGGTTATTCCGCAGGGAGCGCTGGGCGTCTACCCCAGCGCCGGTGCCGTCCCTGGCGCCAACATTTCCATCAAGCTCGGCAATGAGGACTTCCTGCTGAGCCAGACCACCGCGGCTCAGCCCATCACCCAGTGGGTCAAGATTCATGCAGGAGTCAGCGCCGCGCGGGCGGACGCGGCCGGTGCGCAGGACGACGCTTAAGGGGCGGAAGATGAAGTCGCTTTCAAGGTCAAGGATCTCTACTTCGGCCTCTTGTCGGCGCAACGCCGCAAACAGGCGGCAGAGCTGAGTATCCAGGCCGGAGAAGAAGTTTGAGCGAAGCGCAAAACGGTGTTCAAGCCGGCGCGGCGCTCGAGTTGAAGGTGCTCGAAGGCCAGGCGCAACTCGCCGAGGCGCGTCATCAGCTTCGATCGCTTGAAGACACCATCTCCGACATGAAGGTGGAATTCAACGACCTGACCGGCCTGCCATTGGACGCCGATATCGAGCCTGTTGCCCCGGCAGAGGAAACCTCCGATGCAACCGCGGGCGATTCAGAACAGTGGTTCTGCCGCTGCAACGACTATGTGGTTGTTGAAGCCATCGACCCGGACCAGTGGTACGTTCAGGGCCGCCTTGCGGATGGCTCGCAACCAAGTCTGACAGCAACATTCGGGGACCCGGATACGCCTCCTGGAACCCGCTATAGCGTATTTATCTTAAGCACAAAGGCAGAATTGCAGCGTGGTCCCCTGGCCCAGTCTTCTCCGATCGTTGCGGGCGCGACCAAGTCCGCACCCGTTGAGGTGACGCTGGAGAAGCCTTGAGATAGGGATCGCCTGCGCCGCCAACGGCTGGCTCAGCGGCTGGCTACAACTGAATCTTGACCGGCCAGGTTTTCCAGATGTCGGCGCAGTAGTCGCGGATGGAGCGGTCGGAGGAGAACTTGCCGATGCGGGCTACGTTGAGGATGGACATGCGCGTCCAGGCTTCGCGGTCCTTGTAGGCCAGGCTGACGCGGTCCTGACAGTCGACATAGGACTGGTAATCGGCCAGCAGCATGTATTCGTCGCCGTTGAGCAGGGAACCGACCAAGGGCTCGAAGAGTGTGCGGTCGCCGTGCGAGAACTCGCCGCTCACGAGGGCGTCGAGGACTTCACGGAGGTTGGAGTTCGACTCATAGATCGCGCGGGGGTTGTAGCCTTCGCACTTTTGGCGCTCGACCTCCGGCGTGGTAAGTCCGAAGAGAAAGAAGTTATCCTCGCCCACCTCCTCGCGTATCTCGACGTTGGCGCCGTCGAGGGTGCCGATGGTCAGGGCCCCGTTCATGGCAAACTTCATGTTCCCAGTGCCGGAAGCTTCCTTGCCGGCCAGGGATATCTGCTCGGATAAGTCGGCCGCGGGGTAGACGCGCTGGCCTAGTTTCACGTTGAAATCGGGCAGAAAAACGACTTTGAGCCTTCCCCGCACCTGCGGATCGGCGTTAACGGCCTCGCCGACGGAATGAATCAGCTTGATAATGAGCTTGGCCATCCGATAGCCGGGAGCGGCCTTTCCGCCGAAGAGGAAGGTCCTGGGGACCACCTCAGAAGCCGGATCCCGCTGGATGCGTTTCAAGAGCGTGATGATATGGAGAATCTGCAGGTGCTGGCGCTTGTATTCATGCAGTCGCTTGACCAGCACGTCGAACATGGACTCGGGATCGGTGGTAATGCTGAGACGGTCTTGAATGTAGTTCGAAAGCCTGACCTTGTTCTGGAGTTTGATGGCTCTCCACTCGTCGTGCAGCTCGCGGTCCCTGGCAAACGGCTCCAGCCGGCGCAGTTTTTCAAGATCGTGGATCCAGCCTGCGCCCAGCCGCGCTGTGAGCAGTCCGGTGAGGCCGGGATTTGACAGAACCATCCAACGCCGGGGCGTGACGCCGTTGGTCTTGTTACTAAATTTCTCCGGGGTCAGCTCATAAAAGTCTCGCAGGACGTGGGTCTTGAGCAGCTCCGTGTGCAGCTCGGCCACGCCGTTGATGGCATGGCTGCCCAGGGCGGCCAGATGCGCCATGCGGACGTATTTTTCGCCGCTTTCATCGATCAACGAGAGCCGCTGGGCGCGCTCGCCGTCGCCGGGGAACTTGTGACGCACATTTTCGAGATGTCTGCGATTGATCTCGTCCACGATCTCAAGATGGCGCGGCAGCAGGGAGCCGAAGAGGCCGCGCGGCCACTGTTCAAGCGCCTCCGGCAGCAGAGTGTGGTTGGTGTATGAGAGCGTATGCTGCGTGGTGTTCCAGGCAGTGTCCCATTCCATGGAGTACTCGTCGACGAGCAGGCGCATCAGCTCGGCCACGGAGATGGCAGGGTGCGTGTCGTTCATCTGGATGGCGAAGTTGCGATGCAGCTCGGCCAGCGGACGCTTCCCCTTCTCCTGAATCTTCAAGATGTGCTGCAGACTGCAAGAGACGAAGAAGAACTGCTGTTCCAGGCGCAACTGCTTGCCCTGGAACGCTTCGTCGTTGGGGTAGAGAATCTTAGAGATGTTCTCCGAGGCTACCTTGTCGGCAACAGCGCCGAAGAAGTCTCCGGTGTTGAAGATGCCAAAGTCGAAGCTCTCGACGGCCTGCGCCGACCACAGGCGCATGGTGTTTGCGGTGTTGGTCTTGTAGCCCAGAATAGGTGTGTCGTGCGGGATGCCGCGGACGACTCTTTCCGGAATCCAGAGTATGCGCAGGCGGCCATTGGCATCGGTGTGCTTTTCAGTCCGGCCGCCTATCTTCACTTCGAAGGCGTCTTCGGGCCGCTCCAGCGCCCACGGGTTGCCGAGCCGCAACCATTTGTCGGTCGTCTCCACCTGCCAGCCGTCGCGGATCTGCTGGTCAAAGATTCCATATTCGTAGCGAATGCCGTAGCCGATGGCGGGAACATCCAGCGTGGCCAGCGAATCCATGAAGCAGGAGGCCAGGCGGCCCAGGCCGCCGTTGCCGAGCCCGGGCTCTTCTTCCTGCTCGATGAGGACGTTGAGATCGATGCCCAGCTGGCGCATGGCCTGCTCGGTTTCGTCGTAAATGCCGAGGTTGATCAGGTTGTTGGCCAAATGGGGGCCGGTGAGGAACTCGGCCGAGAGGTAACAGACGACGCGCACATCCTGGGCCTGGTAGTTTTTGACGGTGGAGATCCAGCGTTCGACGAGGCGATCCCGGACGGTGTGGGCCAGGGCCATGTAGAGGTCGTTGACGGTGGCGCGCTCAGTGGATCGGCCCTGCACGAAGAAGAGGTTGTCGAGAAAGGACTGGGCAAGGGCTTCGACGCCGAGGGCGGTTCTCTGGTGCTTTTGCGATTCCAGGTTGGAAACTTTTACGGCAGGCAATTCGGTCATTGGACCCCCGTTCCCCGCGAAGGCGGGGAGTTACTTCTGTTGGATAAGATGCTCCCAAGATAAGCCCGGATGAGCGGGCAAAGGATGAAAAAACGGCCAAAAGCATATTACGGGCGCGTGCATTGCCCATTCCGGGCGGGGTGGGGCCATTTTGGGTCAAACGGGTTGCAGAAAGCATGGATGCGGGACGGCGGGGATTGCTCCCCAGGGCTTGAAAATCGATCCGTGTTGCCGATGAGCGGTCAGCTCAAGCAAGGCTGGTCCAGTCCAGAACCACCTTGCCCGTCTGGCCTGAAATCATCGCTTCAAATCCCTGCTCGAAGTCGTGATAGGCGAATCGATGGGTGATGACTGGAGAGATATCTACTCCCGATTCCAGCAGCACCGACATTTTGTACCAGGTCTCATACATTTCCCGCCCGTAGATCCCCTTGATGGTAAGCATGTTGAAGATGACCTGCCGCAAGTCCAGCGGCATCTCCTGGGCGGGGATGCCCAGCACGGCAATCTTCCCTCCGTGGCTCATGTTGGCAATCATCTCGCGCAACGCCTGCGCATTGCCCGACATTTCCAGGCCGACATCGAAGCCCTCCAGCATCCCCAGCTGTTTCTGCACCTCGGCAATCGGCGTCTGGGTTGGATTGACCGCTAGCGTTGCGCCCATCTTCATCGCCAATTCCAGGCGGAAAGGGTTCAAATCCGTCACCACCACATGCCGCGCTCCCGCATGCCGCACCACGGGAATGGCCATGATGCCGATTGGCCCAGCCCCGGTGATGAGCACATCTTCGCCGAGTACGGGAAAGGAAAGAGCCGTGTGGACGGCATTGCCGAAGGGATCGAAGATGGCAGCCACTTCCTGATTGATCTTCGGGTCATGCCGCCAGATGTTGGTCATGGGCAGCGCAATGAACTCGGCAAAGCCACCCGGCCGGTTCACCCCAACGCCCTTCGTCTGGGCGCACAGATGCCGTCTCCCGGCCAGGCAGTTCCGGCAACGCCCACAGACCACATGGCCTTCTCCGCTCACGATGTCCCCTGGATAGAAGTCGTTGACGTTCGAGCCCACGCGGACAATCTGGCCCACGAATTCATGTCCAATAACCATAGGCACGGAAATGGTGCGCTGGGCCCAATCGTCCCACTGGTAAATATGCACGTCGGTTCCGCAAATGCCCGCATATCGAACGCGGACCAGAACGTCATTGATGCCGATGGCCGGCTCTGCAACCTCTTCCAACCACAGCCCGCGTTCGGTGCGGCTCTTTACCAATGCCTTCATTCTCTGTCCTCCAGTCTTGTCACGCTCTATGCTAACCAAAGCGGCCGTGCCTCAACCAGCGATTTTCGCGCAGCGTTTTCCTACGCGCTCATGCCCACAAACTCTGTCAAGGCGCCTGAAAACGCCCCAGGGTGCAGCTGCGGCCGACTTGTCGACACAAATGCAGATAGTTTCGCAACTGCTCAAGCTGAGCCTCCATAGCTTGATGGCGCGTGAGCTGTTCAGTTCGGAGCGTTCGGCTTGCGAGGCGGCGGAAAGCGGTCAGGGTTTCGCCCATCCCGCGAGCCGTCGAGTTGATCGTTCAAATCGGAATCCCCTTTCTTATTTGCCCGCGATGGTTACTTTTTGACCACGCTCAAGGTAATGCTGGAGGGATATTGCGTTGAGTGGTGGACCGCGTTGTGGGCGACTACGCCTTGTGACTCGTTATAGTTCTCGCCGCCGGTGTTCAGGTTGCGGTCGAAGCGCGGGAAGTTGCTGCTGCTGATTTCAATGCGCAACTGGTGTCCGGGGGCGAAGTAGTTGCTGGTTTGCATGGGCTGGAACGCAACTTTGTAGACCTTGTCCTTCTCCATCCACACGGGCGGCTTGTCATATCCCTCGCGGTAGCGGACACGCTGGATGTTTTCGTCGATGTTGTAGGCGGCGCCGTCGGGCAGCACTTCGATGAGCTTGACGGTAAAGTCGGTGTCCCTGGCGTTGCTGGAAACATAGAGGGTGACGTCGATGGGACCGCTCACCTCGATGCCTTCCTTGAGCGGGCCGGTGCTGTAGACGAGGATGTCGTCGCGCGCTTCAAGCCCGCGCTGGTCGACTGCGCCGGGCTTCAAATCGGCGCCCATGCGGCCGGATACACGCCTCGATGGAACACGAAAATCTGGGACGGCAGGACTCCATGGCCAATTCCAACTTTCGGTAAGCACTTTTTTATTATTTATTATTTGTATTCCTCGATTATTGCCTATTTTGCTGAATCGCGGGTTGACCCTGTTTCCGGGAGAGGTGCCGGTTGAGGCGATCAAGAAAGGATGTGAGGCTCCAAGAACCGGAGGGCAAACTTCCAAGCCATTATTTATCAACATTTTACAGAGTTCCTGTGGATCTCTTTATTTTTTGCATTTTTTTGTTTGTTTTTGGGCTGCAATATGTGTTATTGTTTCCGATCATCTCTCAATGAGTGAGAGAAGGGGCCCCAACCAAATTGAGAGAAGGGGGCCCCAATTCGTAGTCGAGCGTGCGGCGAAGAACTGCAGAAACGAGAGGACTGTGAAAATGGGAAACATTCAATTGAGGCGGACGGCGCGGAGCGTGATGTTCATTACCTTGTTCCTACTTGGATGTTGCTGTGTTTTTTCAGGACGCATGGCATTAGCCCAGGTTGACCAGGGAGCCATCACCGGCGTTGTGAAAGATACCGCAGGCGCAGTCATCCCGAACGCCTTGGTAACACTCACTAATACCGACACGAATTTCGTATTGCAAGGCAAGTCGGACGGAAGAGGACAATACGACTTCTCTCCGATCAAGATCGGCAATTACACGGTGAGCGCGACGGCTCCCGGGTTTGAGACTACAACCCAGGAAAATGTGCACGTTAATATCCAGGATCGCTTGAGTATTGATCTCACCTTGAAGCCCGGCGGCGTAAAGGAGACCGTGATGGTAACCGCTGCGCCACCCATGCTCCAGGGTGAGAACGCTTCCGTGGGCCAGGTAATGGACACCGATACCATCAACGAAACGGCGCTCAACGGGCGCAACTGGGTCTATATTGCGCAGTTGACGGCCGGCGTCGATCCGGCCATCAATGGCCTTGGCCGTGGCGCCGGCACGGGCGACTTCGCGGCCAATGGCCAACGCACCACCCAGAACAACTTCATCCTGGATGGCGTCGACAACAACGTGGATGCCGACGACCTCATGAACGGCGCCAGCTACAATGTCAGGCCTCCACCGGATGCGCTGGCTGAATTCAAGATTGACACTTCCAACTACAGTGCCGAGTTCGGACACTCGGCTGGAGCCGTGCTCAACGCCAGCATCAAATCGGGCACCAACCAAATTCACGGAGATCTGTGGGAATACGTCCGCAATACCAGGTTTGATGGGCAAGACTGGGATTCGCCGAATGTTGTTCCCGCCTACCACGAGAACCAGTTCGGCGCCACGCTGGGTCTGCCCATCTGGCGGAACAAGATCTTCTACTTTGGGGACGCGGAGGCAAATCGCATCACCTTTGCCCAGCCCGATCCAGGCCTTACCGTGCCCACGCCTCTTGAGAGGGTAGGGAACTTTACCGAACTGTTTAACGCCAATCTCAATAGCTCTGGCAACAGCATTGCGGTCTTTTCGCCGACCACTGCCGGCTACCTTCCCTTGACCGGAGGTGGCACATCCAGTTGCAATACGGCGACGCTGAAGGGGTATCCTGCCGGCTTCAGTTCTACCGTCGCGGCCACGCCCCCGAGCGGCATCGGCGTCGCCGGCAACGGCCAAACCACCACCAACATTCTTTGCTCGGGCCAGCCGTACACTACGCCCGGAGTGCAGGGACCGGGCCAGATGGATCCCATCGTGAGTACCATTTTGAGCCTGTACCCCATGCCGAATACCAAAGGTTGGACGCCTTCCGCCGTTACCGCGGGCGTTGGCGGGGCCACCTATGCCAATTACAACGTCAACCTGCCCCTAGGGAACTATACCTGGCAGTGGGACCAGCGCCTGGACTGGAACATCAGCGCCAAGGACCAGACCTATGCGCGCTATAGTTACACGCATCAACAAGCCGTCAACACTCCTGCGCTGGGGCCTGTTCTCGACGGTGGCGCGTATGCCGGTGAATTTGAAGGCGCATTCGATTTCAACCTGGGTCAGGGCTTGATGCTCAGCGAAACTCACCTCTTCACTCCCAAGTTGATCAATGAATTTCGTTTTGGATATAACTGGGGCAATTTTCAGTTCCTTCAGTCGAACTCCACTGTGCCGGCGAGCACCCTTATCCCCGGCATGAATGGCGTGCCATTTGGCTCCGGCCAGACGACCGAACCCAATGGCGGCCTGCCCTTTTTCACGGTGACGCCGGGCATCACCAATTTCGGCGCGCGTGAGGACCTTCCGTCCATCGAGCATCAAAACGTATACCAGATTCTCGACAACCTTACCAAGATCTGGAGGAGCCATTCTCTGAAGTTCGGCGGGCAACTTGAGAGTATTCGCGCCTCCATCAGCCAGCCGTATTGTCCGCGTGGCAGGGATCATTTCGCCACCTCCTACAGCAAACAACCTACAGAGTTCGGCTACAACCCCAACAAATACCAAACCGGGTGGACCGTAGCCGACTTGTTCACTGACAATATGGCGAACACGGCGATCTCTCCGGATTGGGATACCAGCTACTATCGTTGGTATGGCGCCGTCTATGCTCAGGATGACTGGAAAGTCAACCAGAAGTTGACCCTGAACCTGGGTGTGAGGTATGACAACGTTGAGCCCATCAGCAACAATGCGGGCGATGTGGCCAATCTTGTAATAAACTCCGCGGGCATCGGCTCCGGAGCGGCAAATTTTGTAGAGTCCACCAAAGTTCAGGGCAACCTTACCCCAACGTTTGTGAGCCTTCTCGCCGGGAGCAACATCACCCCTTCGTATACCAACAACTTGTCCCTGGTGAGCTCTCAGAAGAAGAATTTTGCCCCGCGTGTCGGTTTTGCATATCAGCTCGATCCGAAGACGGTGCTGCGCTCTGGCTTTGGGTTATTCTACGGGGGCATTGAAGTCCCTGGAGCTTCCGAGTTGACCGACAACTATCCATTTGGGGAGTATTATGGCATTGTTTATAATGCCTCTCCCTGCCAACCCCCCGTTGCTGCTACCGGCTGGTCAGGAAACCCTATTACCACCGGCACCTGCAATTCCGACTCTACCGTCAATACCACCTATCCTCCATATCTGCCTTACCCTGCAACTCTTGAGACAGGTATGTCGGCCTATATCAGCGGGCCGGGCGGCGCAGCCAGTTTACTCCCGGTAGGGCTTTCGTTCAATTCGTCCGATACATTTGTCAAGACTCCATACACCATGAGCTATAACCTGACGACTGAACACGCATGGTCGAGCAACATGGTTGCGAGTCTTGGTTATGTTGGAAATGTCGCTCGCCACTTGTATAACGGAGTCAACACCAACGGACAACTTGCGCTGACCAATCCTAACGCCAATGGAGCTTTGGCAGAGGCTTTCCCGAACCTCGGTATCTTCACCGATTCGCAATACAACGGCGAGAGCATGTATAACGCGCTGCAGGCGAAACTGGAAAAACGTTATGGGGGCGGGCTAAGTTACCTTGCTACCTATACCTGGTCGCACGCGGGCGACGATTCTACGAATCCCGGAATCGGAGTGGGTCCGCCGACCCGCAATCCCCTTATCATTCCGCTCAAAGACGACTTCACCAACTCCAGTTACGATACCCGCCAGCGCTTCACATTCAACGGCTTCTATGCGTTGCCGTTCGGGAGAGGAAAGAAATACGCGAACAGCGGGGGGGTGATGGACTACCTGGTGGGTGGATGGCAATCCAGCCTCACCTGGCAGGCGCAATCAGGTACACCTATTACGGTTTATGCACAAACCAGTTGGGACATAGGCGATGCCGCGAGCGGCGGCAATGTATTTGCGTATAAGATTCGCAATGCGTTTGCCGGCGGCGGTACTCCCGATCCCACGCAAGCCGCGGCGGGCTTGACATCCTGCCCGGCCACCGTGAAAAACAAGACAAACTGGTATAACCCTTGCGCATTTGCCAACCCGCTGTTGGGCACGAACATCCCGATGCCTTCCAACGCTGCAGGCCAGCCGAACACCGCGGATGGCAGCGCAGTGGTTGGCGCTGCCAATGCAATTGCCTATCTCGGGGGAAAGTCGAGCCAGATCCCCGGACCCGGGTTCGAGCGCATCAACATGTCCGTTTTCAAAAACTTCAAGACCTGGCGCGAGCAGTCCCTTCAGTTCCGTGCGGACGCCTTCAACCTTTTTAATCACCCGTCCTGGGGCAACCCGAGCGACGATTTAAGCAATGACGCCGGCGGCGGTGACATCCTTGGGCCACAGTCGTTCCAGCTCTTCACTCCTGATTCACGATTCTTCCAGCTCTCCGCGAAGTACGTGTTCTAGAACGGCAGATAACCTGTAGGCGTGAAGGGGCCTGCAGCTTGAACGGCAAGTCTCCCGCAGGCGTGAAAGCGCCTGCGGGAGCGCTTGTTTTAGCGGCTATTGCAGGATAGTATCTTTAGACGGACGGATTTCCACTCCGCGCGAAGATCGTGGGTTTTCCAGTAAGCTGTGGTGTGCGATGGATGCCTCTCGACGGAATCTCCTGAAAGCGGCCGCGATCCTGCTGGTGGACCAGTGGGCCGGTTCGCGCAGGCGCGTTTTCGCCGCCGAGTCTTCCAGCGCCGCGGGGAAGGACGAGCGGAAGGTTATCGTCGTGGCTTGCGCCGGAATACGCCGTGCTGAGACCTTTTCCGATACCGGCCTGGGGAACATTCCCCATCTTTACCGCGAACTGCTGCCTCAAAGCGTGTTTTACCCCTTCATTCGCAATGCGGGCGCGACATCGCACTACAACACGATCTCCAGCATCCTTACCGGAAATTGGCAACGGTTGGACGACTGGGGCAAGACACCGCCTGCCAGCCCGACTCTCTTCGAGTATCTGCGCAAGCGCATGGAACTTTCTCAGGACAATGCCTGGTTGATCTCCAGCAATAAAGCCCTCACCAGCCGGATAGGCGCCAGTTCGATGCGCGACTTTGGCCCCCGCTATGGCGCGAACGTGGTTTTTCCCAAGCAGTTGCTGATCAACGCGGTAATTCGCGCGGCTTCACAAGGACACCCGGAGCATAGCGCGGATCGGGCCGCCATGCAGTCCGAGCTTGAGGCCATCCTGCAACATGCCGACAACTATGAGGGGCTTGGCTGGTCCGTCTCCGGAGATGAATCCTTCCTTGACCTTCGCATGCAAAGCTCCATGCAGCAAGCCATCGAGGAACTGGTGCGCACCAATGCGCCCGTCACCGGGGATGAATTCACTTTTCTTGTCAGTGCGGAAGTGATGCGGCGCTTTGCGCCCTCTCTGCTCGCGATTACATTCTCCGATGTGGAGGTTGCGCACTTTGGGTCGTATTCCATGCATTTGGCCGGTATTCGCACCATGGACCGGCTCGTTTATGAACTCTGGAACCTAGTCGAGGCGGATCCCTCCTACAGTGGAAAGACAACGCTCTTCATTCTTCCCGAATTCGGGCGCGATCTCGACGGTTCAAGCACCAATGGCTTCTTCAATCACAGGTCGATTGACGATTCCACCAGCCTGACGTGGATGATGTGCCTGGGAGAAGCCGCTAGGTCCGCAGACGTGGTGGAGCGCACCGTGCAGCACATCGACCTTTGTCCCACCATTGCCGGACTGTTTGGGATCAAAGACCTGGATCTTCCAGGAAAGCCTCTGCCGGGGCTATCTACATGATTTGGAGCCACGATGAATGAATGGCCTGGCAACGCGCAGAAAGAAGCACCGAGCCCGGATGCTTATCGCCATTTAGTGGAGCGATTGCCAGTGACACTTCGGCCCTCGTTGAATCAGCAATTAAGCCAGTGGGGGACGCTCTTCCCGTTCGAGCAGAACCGCCTCGCGAACTTCATGAAAGGTGTCGAGACATTCAGTCCTTCTGCCCTGGATGCGCTCACTGCGCCGCTTTGGGCGCTCGAAAAGAAGATGGGCGTCAAGCTCTGGAATTTCTCCGAGGCCTCCGACACGATCGAAAACGCATCCCAACTGGCGCGATCTGAATACTATGCCGAGTGGCGCCGGGAGGTGCAAAGAGTCTTCGAGACCGTCAACGCCGCCGCGCGCGACTCCACACCAATTCAAACGGCGTCCACACGATTGATCCTCCTCTTTCTTCCCGGCAGCCTGCCCGTCGACCCGCTGTCTGCCTGGAAGCAATGGGATGCCCGTGGGCATGAGATCAAAATCTCAGGCGGCTCGGAGAGGATCTGCGAACTGGCGATGCAAGGCCACGCGGACCTCTCCGGGATCGCAACATTGGCGGCGCGGCAAGGCAGTCGAGAAAGCTCCGATCTGTGGCTCATCGACGCGGAGGCAAAACTGAGCGGTATGCTTTCTCCTCTCTCCCCGATTGCCGCCTTTTCTTTGAGCTATGCGGCTCTCAAGCCGTTCCGCGATAGATTCCTCGCCGAGGTGAATAAGATTCCTAAAGACATTCAAGCTACCGATGAACTCATCTCGAACCTCCGGCTTGAGGCCTGGAACGGCTGGGACCTGTGGCCCGCGGAAGTTGCCAACCAGCCAAGGCTGCGGAGATTTGTTATAGACCTCTATCTCAGCGGAAATGGCGCTTTCATCTTTTCCAACGCGTTCGTCGAATGGGCGGCCTCCGAGGCGCTTCGCCGCGCTCGTCCGCGGACAATCGTTGCGCGCTTTGGCATGCGGAGCAAGCCCAAGCCGTTCACCAGCATTGCCATCTTTGAGAATCAACAGAGAATCAGCTCGCTTCCCGACGTGGACGATCCGGAAAACAGCGCGATCGATGCAGTTATTCTCGCCCGCTATGTTTGGCTTGCTGCTTCGAGGTATCCAGAGCAGGAACAAACCCTCTGTCTCTGCGTCTCGGAACATCGAGATTCCGCTTATGCGATCCTGCCCGCGGGAAAGAGCCTGGGATGGAGCCCGGAACGCACTATAGCACCGGAAGAGCTTTACAGTTGGCTTGGGGCACAGTTTCTTTCCTGAACGAAAGCTCGCTTATCGTAACCCCAAGCGAGCTCTCGCATAACCATCAGCTCAAAGTCCTATTTTGGCCCGCTATACCGCTCCTTTGCGGCAGGTTCGTAAGCCGTCGGTACCATGCCCGTGATAGAGATGCCGAGCGTGTTCTGCGACGCGCGCCCGTTCAGCCCCGTGGCCGTGACCGTCACCGTGTATTGCCTGGCCTGTGTGTACGCGTGCGAGACATCCGTGCCATCTGCGCTCACGCCGTCGCCAAACTCCCAGTGGTAACCCAGCACCGGCGCATCGGCACTGCCTGCAACGGCATGAAGTTCCACGAGAACACCAGCCTGCCCAACGGCCGGTGCATGCACCTCAAAGACAGGAACCGTCTCGGGGACAGATGTGTCGATCAGCTTCAGGATACGAACGGAATGCGGCGGCAGCGTGATCGCGACCGCACCGCCCTCCATCGGCACGGCGCCGCCCCGCAGCACATCGGTCGCTGTGTAAGAGCCGTTCGCCTTCAGCCCCAGGGTGTCCAGCCCAAGCATGTGGCTGCGCGTTTCCTCGGTCCAGTTAAAGACGGTGAGAATCTGCTGCCGCCGGCTTTCTTTCAGCAGAAAGACACTCGGCTGCTTGTCCTCCGGCCGATAAGTCATCAAGTCGAGCGGCACGGCTGCGCGGCTCAGCCGAGCCATGTCGAGCAGGTCTGAATTCTTCACCAATGCAAGACGGTCCGGGGAAGCGCCTAACGCGGGCAGATCATCCCCGATCTCGAACATGCCGCCCGAGACGGCTGAGAGCGCGATCGAAGCCTCCGCCTCGTCCAGCGTCAGTGGCTGCTTGTTGCCATGCCAAATCCGGTCCCCGATCACTTGCTTCGAGACGGTAAACGCATCCGGATCGGAGACGTAGAAGTTGCGGTTCATATAGTACCGCGCCGCCACGCCCGTCGCGGCGTCGCGTGTAGCTTCAAACGTGTGCCCGGTGTCCTGCGAGATGCGGCCGGTATTTACAATCCCTACCGGAGTGAGCATGGGACTGCCGTCCTTGTCGAGTACCACGTCGTCCCCCACCGTCGCCCGAATGGTCTCCAGACCTATGCGCAGCGCCTCGAGCGCCGTGGTGTTCGGACGGTAGAAAACCCCTTCCACCGCCGAGGAATCCATAAAGTCCATTTTGATGAAGCGCGTGCCCCAGTCGTTCGCCAGCGTGCGATAGGTCGACCGCAGATACTCCTGCGCCCCCGGATTGGTCGTATCCAGCGCATATAGTTCATCGAACTTCCCGCCGACCTTGCCGATGTGAATCGGTTCCCCAGCCAGGTTATGCACCAGCCAGTCCCGATGGTGCTCATATACCCACGAACGCTCCGACACCTGGAACGGCGCCACCCACAGTCCAAACGTGATTCCCTGGTTTTCCACCTGGTGGCCCACATAGGCCATGCCCCTTGGAAACGCCTTTCCATCCGGAGTGGCGTACTCCCCGCGCGCATACTGATACCCTTCATCCACCTGGAAGTATCGATAGCCAAGCGATTCGAGATTCTGCGCGAGCCACGCGGCATTAGTGAGCACTGTGTTCTCCGTTACGCCATAGTAATAAGCCGTCCAGCTCCACCAGCCGATCGGGGTCGGCGTGGAAACAAGCGCCTTGTGGAGAATGCGAATGGCGCGCCCGTAGTTCTCGAGCTGTCCATGATAATCGGCCCCAATGGCGAACATCAGCCGCTCCGAGCCGATGCTCTTTCCAGCAGGCACCCGCACACGAAATGGAACGGTATTTCGAGGAGGGTATCCGTTGCGCTGGTCCTGCAACGCCTCGTTCGTTCCGGTATCCACAACATCGTACGAAACCAAATGCGGATTAGGCCGTCCCGAGCTTAGCAGGTGGAAGACCGTAAGAAATCTGTCGGCGGACAGCGCTCCCAGGAAGAGACTCTGTCCGCTCTGCCGGTTGTAAATGAGTTGGCTTCCGAACGCCCGGTGGGCGCCATTGTCCGCCTCAGCGAGATCCATCAGCCTCATCTGAGGAGTATCTTCACTGAAGCTGTCAGAGAGAACGCGGTCTTCCGCCGCAGGCCCGTTCAGCGACAACACAGCACCGGCGTTGCTCTTCACCACGCGAATACCCTGCACCTCGATGGACCCGCCAGTCGAGTTGCTTGCGCTCACCCGGATGTCTCCCCAGGGCTGGTTCTCATAGACGCGAAACTCGCAGACGAGGTCGGGCTTGCCGGGCAACCCGGTATGTGTCACCGTCAATAGATGGCCCGAGCCCAACTCATCGTCAAACGGGGCAATGGATCTTAAATGCCTGGGATAAAGTGAGGATCTAAGCGTTCCTCCTGCCGTATCGACCTCCAGCTCTGAACGCAGGACATCTCCGGGAATCGTCGTTGACCGTAAAGCGTAGAAACCGTCGTCGAATGCCTCAATGGTGAGACTTCCGCCGCGAATCAAGTTAGGCTGAGAGGGCACGGACTGTCCGTGCGCTCTGCTCGCGGGCCAAACCGGCAGCGAAGAAAGCATGAGCAGCAATGCAAACGTCAAACGAGTCCATATCATCACCGATGTCCTCCTATCGAAACAAATTGGCCACAGACCGCCTTGCCAACCTGCCAGTTTCAGAAAACCTGGCGATCAAGCCCGGCAACTGTACTTTCTCATGGAACAAATCTCCCATCAGGGGACCGATTTGCGCAGAGGTTCATTCCACCAGACGGCCTGTCCACCAGACGGCCTGTCCACCAGACGGCCTGTGCTGGATTTCGATTTGGAAACATATTAACATCCCAGGCTCACTTTATGTTGCGCCGAATTTCGATTTATATGCTATTATTTCATTTGTCCACGAGCCTGCGAGATTGTGGAGGAGGAATTTGTGCGAATGCGGAAGAATACAAAATCTCGTGAGGTGATGGTTTTCTCTGTGCCCGCCCAGGAACAATGCTAACCCAATGGAGACATGCAAGATGGAAAGCGGAGCAGCAACACTACGCGAAATCCACAGCCAGCCCGAAGTTTGGGACCGGTGCCTGAACACATTAGACAAGCTCGATTTGCAGCCGCTTGCCGGCGACAAAGACCCACGTACCCATGAGTGGCTCTTCGTCGGTTGCGGCACCAGCTACTATCTGGCGCAGGCCGCGGCGGCCACATTCACGACCCTGGCGGGCGTGCCCGCGCAGGCTGTGCCTGCCTCTGAAATACTCCTGTTTCCCCAGTTGGTGTTTCCGGTCGAAGAGGCCGCCATCTTCCCGGTTCTGATCTCGCGTTCAGGGCATACCTCCGAGGTCTTGCAGGTAGCTGAACTCCTCCGGCAGCGCGGCGTCGAATTCCTGGCAGTCACCTGCGACGGCAACGAACTGACCCACCTCAGCACCCGCACGCTCAAATTGCCGGTGACGGAGGAGAGCACGGTGATGACTTCTTCGTTCACCTCCATGCTGATGGCGCTGCAATACATCGCGGCGCGGTTTGCCAGGCAAGATGAGTTTGTGGACGCGCTGCACGCGCTGCCCGCGGCCTTGGCACGACTACTCCCCATCTACGCTCCAAGGATCGAAGAATTTGCGCAACGATCGTTTGATGACGCGGCATTTCTCGGACAGGGAGCGCTGTACCCCATAGCGTCCGAAACGGCGCTTAAAGTCATGGAGTCTTCGTCGAGCTATGGTCAGTTCTTTCACACGCTTGAATTTAGGCATGGACCTATGTCCATTGTGTCGGAGAAGGTCCTGGTGGGGGCGTTGCTCTCCGAGACGGGCTACGCAGAAGAAAGCGCGGTATTGCTGGAGATGAAGGGTCTTGGGGGATGCACCCTGGCCATCGCAAATCGGCTCTCGCCCGAAGTACTGAGTTCTGCCGATCTTGCCATTGAGCTCGCTCTGCCTGCGCCTGAACTTGCGCGCCTGGTCGTCTATGTTGTGTGGGGGCAGTTGCTCGGCAGTCGTCTGGGGTTGCGGAAGGGTCTCAATCCCGACTCACCTCGCCATCTTAGCCGCGTTGTTACACTCGTAGACTAGGGCGATATGAAGAAGCGTTTCGATGTGACGATTGCGGGTGAGATCAATCTGGACCTCATTCTCTATGGACTCCCTGAAGTCATGCCGCTGGAGCGCGAGTTGCTCGCCAACGACTTTCGGCTGACTCTGGGCAGTTCCTCGGCAATTCTCGCCCACAACCTCAGTGCGCTTGGTGTCTCAGTCGGTTTCATTACCCGACTTGGGGACGACGAACTCGGCGGCATCGCCCTAGAACGGCTGGCGGAGAAAGGGGTCGACCTCACTCGCGTCAAGCGCATCTCCGGCGGCACATCCACGGGCGTCACGATTCTGCTGAACCATGATGGCAAGCGTCATATTCTCACCTATCCGGGAACCATGTTCGAGATGACTGCCACGGATCTCGATATGCCTTACCTTGCCTCGGGGCGGCACTTCCATCTCTCCTCGCTGTTTCTCCACAAGGCGCTTCAGCCGGACCTGCCCTGGATATGCAGACAACTGAAGACCGAGGGTCTTACGCTCTCGCTCGATACCAATGACGATCCAGAGGATCGCTGGGGCGGCGCGCTTGACGAACTGCTGGGCATCGTCGATATCTTCCTACCGAATGAGGACGAGGCGTGCCGCATCAGCGGCAAGACCGATGCCGAGAGCGCCATCGAAGCTCTGGCAAAGCGCGTTCCGCTCGTGGCCGTCAAGTGCGGCAAGCGCGGTGCACTCGTACAGGCAGCAAGCCGGCGCTGGCTCGTTCCCGCCGAACGTGTCACTCCCCTGGACACGATTGGAGCCGGTGACAGCTTCGATGCAGGATTCCTGGCCGCATACCTGCGGGGCGAGGCGCCAGATGCCTGCGCGGCCTTCGGAAATCGTACCGCTGCTCTCTCTACCCTGCGCCCAGGGGGCACGGAGTCTTTCCGCGATCCTGGGTTGGTGCGAGACTTTCTTTTCCGTGCCGGCTGAAAGGGAGAGGGCGGTCCATGCGCCACGCAGATGATTCTTCGACCGCTGGCCTAACACTCCACAACGATCATCTGCGTGTGTGTATTCTGCTGGAAGAAGGCGGCAAGAGCGCACCGTTCGCCGCCGTCAGTGCTACCACCGCCAGCAACCGTACCTAGCCATGCTCCACTTCGGCTCGCTGCATGTATCTTTAATGGATCAAAGCACTTACGCTATCAGCATGCCCCGCCCGCGCTGTGCAATCGCAACCCAGGCACAGCGCCAGATGCGGATATATTGCAGGGAATCGCCAGCCGTCCCCGTGGCCCGATTCATTCAGGAGATCGTTTTTGCGTCGCAATTTCGCGCCTAACGTCAGCGCGTGCAGGTATGATAAGGAACAATTAGCAAGGAAAGGAAGCCAGGGACAGGAAACATGAAAGCCAATACAAAATCCGGAAGCGACATGCTCATCGATGAGCGCCGTAACCATATGCTCAACCTGATCCAGCGCGATGGTCGCGTTCTGGTCTCGGAACTGTCCGATACGCTCGGCATCTCCCGTATTACCATCCGCAAGGACCTCGACTATCTCGAATCCAAGGGATTGGTGCAGCGCACCCATGGAGGAGCCCTCTCTCCGCAGGGCAGCACGCTGCTCGATCCCTCTCTGCAGGAGAAGGAGCAGAAGCAGTTCAAGGAGAAACAGCGAATAGCCAAAGCGGCCGCTTCTCTCGTAGAAGAAGGCCAGTGCGTGCTGCTCGACTCCGGCACAACGACCACCGCGATTGCTCGCGAACTGCGCCGCTTCTCGCACCTTACGGTCATCACCAATGCAGTAAATATCGCCACCGAGTTGGCGGGGACGGACTTTGAAGTCATTCTGACCGGTGGAACGCTGCGCAAGAACTCGTTTTCCTTAGTGGGGCCTCTGGCCGAGGAAGTGCTGAGCGAAATGCATGCCGACATTCTCTTCCTAGGCGTAGATGGCTTCGATGTGAAGGCCGGGCTTATGACTCCGAACCTCCTTGAGTCACGCGTGAATCGCGCCATGGTCAACGCCGCCACGCGCGTGGTCGCCGTCTGCGATTCCACCAAATTCATACGCCGCAGTCTGGCGCTGATTGTGCCGCCGAAGGCCATCCACACTGTTATTACCGACGACCAGCTCGGCGATGAGGATGTGGAAACGCTGACATCGGCAGGTATCGAAGTGATCCGCGTCTAGAGCAATCACACCGCAGCGGTGGAAAGACCGTTGACACATCGCGGATGCGAAAGATGTCGCCGTAGCGGCGTGATGACATCAGGCTGTCTGCGCGAAACAAGCGCCCGCGTAAGCCCTCAGCACCTGCCGGATGCGGTGGATAATCATGGAATGCGCGTCAGGCTGCAGTGTGCCGGCGCGGACTGCACGATACTGCTCGGGTAGGAAGGCGCTGAGCATCGTTTCAGGAATAGCCGTCTGTCGCAGGTTCAACATCAGCGTCTCCACCGCTTGCTTCACTTGCGGTTGGTTCCAGTAGTAACGCACCCGGTCGCTGTAACTGTAGCGCCGTAGCAGATGCATGGCCCGTTCATCTCCGGTGTAATGATGTTCCCAGTAGCGGCGGTCCTTGAGCATGACGCGATCCAGCACATCCATCAACTGCGAACAGTGCTCCTGCGGCACCAGTTCTGTCTCAATCGACGATAGTGCGGCTAGCGCCTCTCGCATCGCGAAGGTGAGTGCCGGGCCAACCTTTAAGATGGCGAAACCATCGCGCACCAAATTGCGATATGCCTCGGGCTGCTGGTAGTCCGTGGAGTGCGCCTCATAGACCAGGCCCTCTTCTTCCTTTAGCAGTTCGGTCAGATGCACGGCACGCACCGGGTCATAATCGACGACACTGTCATGGTTGAATTCAACTCCCGGCTGTACCACCAGGGCTATTACCCGGGGCCATATGTGGGCAAGCCCCGCTTCATCGAAGATTCGCCGGTGTACGGCCAAAGTCTCGGCTGCAGCTTCACGGCTGGTCACGGCAAGCTCTGTCAGCCTTTCGGTAGACCCTCCCGGAACGGGCACTTCAGTGCCAATCACATAGACGGGCTTCCGCTTGCCACTTACTTGCTCCGCGGCGGCACAAAGGACTGCGGTACGGCGGGCGACTATCTCGCCGGCAAGCGGACCGCGATCATCCGAGCAAGCCATGCTGGCATCGAGGTGGATCTTCTGAAATCCCGCGCGCACATAGGCTTCGACAGTGCGCTGCGCTTCGTGCATGGCCTCAAGCGCCGGTTGCCTCCGCCATGGATTCGGTCCCAGATGATCTCCGCCGAGGATCAACTTTGACTTGTTGAATCCCTTGCTGGCAGCTATATCGATGACGCGCCGCCGAAAGTCCTCGGGCACCATGCCCGTGTAGCCTCCAAAGTGATTCACCTGGTTGGAGGTGGCCTCAATCAAGAGGTCCGACTCATCTTCAAGTGCCTGGTCAATGGCTGCTTCAAGCACCCAGGGATGCGCCGAGCAGACGGAGTAGATTCCCTTCGGCACGCCCAGGCGCCGCGCCTCAGCTAACTGCTGCAATACATTCGACACTGTTTTTCTCCATTTCCCAGACGCAGGTATCCGGCAGAGCCGGGGCTCTCCCATTTCGGACTGGGCCGAACAGCAATTCGGCTCCACTCTCACCGCTGCGCGGTTTTCGAGGTGGTCTCATAATAAGCCAAGTGTATACCGAAAAGAAATGAAACGAAACTATAAAGTTACATAAAAAGCCGGTGCGTGCTTCGAGTACCCTTCGCACGCCTCGCGCCAAGGCCGATGGAACACTTACGGACTCTTCCTGCCCGCAGATGTGCTCGAGAAGGTATACCGCGCCAATGCGCTCAAACTGCTGCACGCCAACCCCCGATGATGGATCGGTCCGGCCATTCTTGCCGGGACGGCGTACCCACCCACTCAGCTTCGCTTCTTCACTATGCTGAGCGCCGCCAGGATCACAGCGTTGCTTACGATAACCGGTCCCATATCGTTGTTGAAGTCGTCGGAGCCGCCCTGAAAGCCAGTTGTGCCTTTCAGCCGGATCTCTTGAACGACTTTGCCTAACCGGGGATTGATCCATTCGTAAGCGAAGAATGTGACGCGACTTGTTGCGTGGCCCCCGACTTCCACTGCGTCTGCGTAGTAGCAATAGTCCTGGGCGGAGACACGTTCATCCCAGTTCCACTCGAGTATATTGACGCCGTAGCGAATTGGAATGGTGGTGACAAAGCCATCCTCATAGGCGACTTCGTACCATCCCAGAAGGTCCGCCGTGTCCGGCTGATCCCAGATCAACCTATAGCTCTCTCTGTTCTTTGCCCGCCTTGCCGACGCGTGCAGAAACACCAGGCTGGTAGGCGCTTCTCCCACGAGAATGCCCGTCACGGCACCAGGCAAGCCGGTGGCTTCCTTCCCTTCGGTCCCGACGATAATCGCGCGCATTCCATGGGCGCGCCTCAGATTGAAAGGGATTCTGTTGTGCTGCACGATTTCAGTCGCCATTCCCTCAAGGCTTACACTCAGCGTGGGGACGGTGTCCCCAGCATTGAATCTGCGAGATATATCCACGGGCATGATCGAGGACTCTGTCTGGCTGGGTGGAGTTATTCCGCTAAGCCGAACGCGAATCGAGGGAAGCATGGACTGAACCCGCGCCGATAGGTCCTTGCCTTGAATGACGTGGCCGGTCCAGAGCATGCTGCTGCAGCCAAGAAAATCGGACATGACATCTTTGCCAAAGCCAACTTCGTTGGTGGCAAACCAGGCCGACGGCGCTCCGCCAAGCAGAGTTGGACGCTTCCTGCGTGTTTCATAGTGCTCAATGCTCGGTCCAAAATTGCCGAAAATCTGCTGGAATCCCATTTTGTCGAGAAGGACTTCGTTGCGTTCGGCCATGCTTTTTTGACCTTCACCCCAATCATCGCTCCAAAACCAGTTATAGATCAGGCAGTCTTTGGGAATGAGCCTCTCCACCTGTTCCGGAGTCAATCCGCCGGGAGAGTTGTAGGCCCAGCCATCCGGCGCTGTTTTCTTCTGCAGTCCGCTGCCTCTTACCGACTGTAGCAGCATGTCGCCCCAAAGCTGAGTCTTGATGCCCTTGGATGCAAGATAATTGTGGATCTTGTTGACATCCTCTCCGAACAGCTCGCCAATATCCTTGTCGCTGCACTGGGGAGAAACATCGACCGGAAGAAACAACTCGTCGTGGCCGATGTGGACACTGCTGGGTTTCAGAACGTCGATGAACTCATCGTAGACTTCAAAAACCAGGGAGTAGGACTTCGGATTGACCGGGCAATAAATATCGGGCCACTTATCTTGCGGCACCGCCGCCAAATCTCTGTGGTCCGTCAAAAGATAGTAACTGTGCGTAAAAGAAGGGAGCACCGGAACAAGTTCGATGTGATGTTTCCTCACCCAACGGGTCAGATCGGCAACCTCCTCTTTTTCGAGAAAGCCCCCGTCCGCCACATCCTGATGCGAGGAGTTCTGCTCCATGTCGTGAAACGGCTGGCGAGGATAGTTGCGGCAGCTGTAGTTTACGTCTCTGGCGAACTGCACCCATCCGGAATTCAGTTCAGGATGGCTGTCAAGCCTCATGCATGCGTTCATTTCCATAATTAGCGTGTTGTACTTATACAGCGCCATGAAGTCGCGCACGAAGCGCTTGAAGAACTGGATATTGTCGCGTCCGGGAAGAAACAGGTAGATTCCTCGAAACGGCTTGTCGGGCCAATCGCGAATCTGCGCGCCGCGAAAGCGCAGTTGGCCTTCCTCGTTGGCGAGCAATTGGCGGAGAGACTGTAGTCCATAGAACGCGCCGCGATCGTCGCTGCCGGCAACCAGAACGACGTTGTTGTTGGTTCGAATAATATAGCTTTCCGCCCCAAGACCTTGCACGCTCGATCTAAGTTCCATTTCCGCGCAATACTGCCTGACCAATGGATTCTCCATCGATCCCATCAGAATTGCGCGCCTGTTGGCATTCAGGTTGGTTGCGCGTTCGATCTTCAGATGCATGCCAAACCGGTCGCTCAATTCGTTAACCAGCGAACCGGCCAAAAACAAATCTTCTTTCGACGCATTGGACGGCACCACAACCGGCGCCTGGTCGTCGAGGACGAAGTCGCTGCCCGAACTGGAAATCTCTTGTGGTTCTGGGTAGATCAGAGACTGGAGCGGCAGGCATGCCCCTTCGCACGGAACGTCGTTTTGGCCGGCTGCCGTGGGTAAGGCCGCCAAGGATTCGCCATGAAGGAACGCATCATGGCCGGCAACCGTGCTGCTGACAGCGGCTCCAGTCACTGCATGCAGGAATTCCCGGCGTGTCAGATCCATACTGCCTCCAAGTTTAGGCATCGGTCCCTTTTGAACGCGGATAGAGTTTCAGCGAGGCACAGCAATAGGAATGCGGGTCTGGTCGGCCTCGGGAGGGATCGCGGCGCCCGTGGCGGGGCCATGCCAAACTCCGCCGCCGAATGTGGTGATGTAGATCTGGGCGGGGTCGTTGGGGTCGAGGATGATGCGGTGGCCCCACTTGAAGTCGTAGCCCTCGATGCGTGACCAATGGGTTCCACGGTCGGTGGAGCGGTAGGCCGCGGCGTCAAAGCCGGTGATGTAGAGCGTATCGGGATGGCGAGGATCGATGGTCAGGTCGTAGACGTGCTGCGATTGCGTGAAGAGGGCACGCCAGGTTTGGCCGCCGTTGTCGGAGGCATAGACGCCACCGTTCCGGTCGGCGTCTTCGCCCTCCTGTCCCCATGCCGTCAGGTAGAGTTGCTGCGGATTGCGTGGGTCGATCTCGAGGCCGGTGGGACCGGTGACGCCGGATGGGAGGTCGACGCGCTGCCAGTGTTCCGCCTTGTCCGCCGAGCGATAGAGAGCTCCGGCGCCGGACGCGGAGTAGTCTTTGCCCTCGGTTCGGCGAGCGACGACGAGGTAGAGAGCGCCGTCCTGGGAGGGGGTGATGCGCCAGGCGAACGGTTCGTCGCCGGCAATGCCGTTGTTCTTTTCGGTCCAGCTTTGGCCGTTGTCAGTGGACTTGTATACGCCGCGTCCAAAGGCGCAGGCATACAGGGTGCGGCTGCCGGCGGGGCTGGAGGGATCGAGGAGGATGTGGGTGATGGAGTCCTCGGGAAGGCCTGCGTTGCTCGGCTTCCAGTGGTTGCCGCCATCGGTTGAGACGGCGACTCCGCCGGTGAAATGCCGAGTGCCGCGGCCGCGCCACATCTTGGGGCGGGGCAGATCGTGCGTGCCACTGAAGGCGCCCCAGATCAGACCGCGCTGGGTCGGGTCGAAGGCCAGCCAGTAGGTGGTGTTGCGCCAATCTTCGGGGACGCCTTCGGAGGTGCTTCGCCAGGATTGGCCGCCATCCGCGCTCTGAAAAAGGCCGATGTCGGTGTAGTCGATGAAGATATGCCTGGAGTCGAACGGGTCAAATTGCACGCCGTAGTCGGTGGTTACATCGAGGCCGCGGGAGGTCCAGCCGTCGCCGTTGAGTTGCCTGGAATTCACCTCCTGCCAGGTTGCGCCGCCGTCGAGGGTGCGATAGGTGCGAAAGAGATCGGTCGCGTAGGCTACGTCGGGGTTGGTGGGCGCGACGCCGAGGCTGTACGGAGAGTCGTAGAAGATCGCGATGCCGTCTTGCGTGGCGCGCTGCTCGATCCAGCTTCCGCTCAGGTTGGCGCCAGGTTGGGTCGATTCCTTATAGACGATCTTCCACGTGTGACCGCCGTCCGTTGTCTTGGCGATGCCGTTGAACATGTTCTCCTTACCCGCGCCGAGTTGAAGGTCTCGAAAGCCGACGTAGGCGACCTCCGGGTGGCGATCGCTGGCGGCGATGGCTTCAAAGTGGCCGGATGTCTGTTGGAGCGCGGGCGTGACCGGTCTCCAGTGCAGGCCGGAGTCCTCGGTGAGATAGACCTTTCCGTCCCTGCCGGTTGCGTAGATCCAGACCGAGTCGCTTGACCACGCCGCGCTGGCTGCTCTGATGCTGGTTGGGATGCCGCCCAGTTCGGTGACGCCGCCATCATGGGCGATGCGATACGCAGCGGAGCCGGAGACGGCGATCAGGCCGGAGTCCTGCGGGGTAAGGAGCAGGACACGTTGGGGCAGGGTAGCGAGGCGGCTCCAAGCAGCGCCGCCGTCTGCAGAGTAGACGATGACAGCGGGTTGGCCTTTCTGCTCAAAGGAAAGATAAAGATGCTCTGTGCTTCCGTGGCCACTTTTCCGGCCGCTTGGGGGAGCGATGGCAATGGCGGAGATAGTTCCGCCGGGGTAGGCGGGATCGCTGGAGGTAAGGCTGTAGTCGGAATGGTCGCCGAGTTGATGCTCGATGGTGTTGCGCGCGGGGTTGGGGAAGAGCATCTTCCAGGTCCGCCCGGAATCGCTGCTGCGCCAGAGGGCGGCATTCCCGGCATAGATGACCTGGGGGTCCGCGGGATCGAAGGCGAAGACCGCGATGCCGCCACGGAGATTGAACATGCGCCACGACTGGCCATTGTCGCGCGTGATGTAACCGCCGGTCATGTCGCAGTGCTCAACCACAAGCTGGGAATCGTGAGGGCTGATGGTTGGGCCAATCATGGTGCCGCCGCCGCCGGGGCCAATCACTTTCCAACTGTTCGGGCCTGGGCCCTGAGCGAGGCTGGCAAGCGTGGCGAGAAACAGAAGGATTGCAAGACCTGACGTTTGTGACCCATGTGCATTCCGCTTCATCTGCGCTACTCTCCGATTCCTGGTTTCCTGATCGACTTGCGGGCCTTGATGCTTCGGATTTTGGTCCGCTGAATTCATCAAAAGAATTATAAACGAACGCTAAAGATCAGGTATGCTAATAAAATGAAACATCGTTCGGCAAGTCCCAACGATCCTGTGGCGCGACTCCACTTTTTGCGTGCAGACCCGAAGGCCGCAAGACGGAACGCGAGATATATGAAGAAAAGCTCTTTCTGCGTGTTGTTGTTGCTGGCGGGAACACTCTCCGTGATCTGTTGGCCTGTTGCGGCTCAAGTGAAGGTCTGGCAAGGCACGCTTGCACTGCCGACTTATGAAGAAGGCCAGCCCGATCCGAACCCGCCATTCGACATATATCAGACGACCCGCTTCAATTATCCCTACACGCTGAGAACGAATCTGACCGGCGTGAAGGCCGACCACGCGTGGCGCGCGGTCTTTCTCGAGAACGAATATCTGAAGTGCACGGTGCTGCCGGATATCGGCGGTCATGTGTATACCTGCATCGACAAGATCAGCGGCCAGCCGATGTTCTATGCCAACCCTTCCATCAAGAAGGCGAAAATTGGATATCGCGGAGCGTGGGCTGCATTTGGGGTGGAATTCAACTTTCCCGTCTCGCATAACTGGGTCTCCATGTCGCCGGTGGACTTCGCGTATGCGGCCCATGAGGATGGCAGTGCATCGGTATGGGTGGGCAATATCGATCGGCCATACGGCATGCAATGGGGAGTGGAGCTGGTATTGAAACCCGGCTCGACGCTGTTGGAAGAGCGTGTGACCTTGTATAACCGCAGCGATGTTCGCCACCGCTACTATTGGTGGAACAACGCGGGACTGCAGGTGTGGGACGATTCGCGAATCGAATACCCGATGCGGTTTACCGCTTCGCATGGGTTCACTGACGTTTCTCCCTGGCCCATCGACCCGGAAGGCAAGGACCTGAGCGTGATCAGGAATCAGACCGATGGGCCGGTGTCGCGCTTCATGTATGGAAGCTATGAGCCGTTCATGGGCATCTGGAATCCGAAGACGCAGGCCGGAACGGTTCATTTTGCTGAGTATCGCGACCTGCCGGGGAAGAAAATCTGGACATGGGGCGTCGACGCGGCGGGTCTTGACTGGCGCACGGCACTGTCGGACAACCAGAGCGCCTACGCTGAAGTGCAGGCGGGACTATTCCGCAACCAGGAGACGTATGCGTTTCTTGACCCGGGGCAGGCCATTCGCTTCAGCGAATTCTGGATGCCCGTGCGTGGGACGGGTGGAATCTCGCGGGCCAACAAGGCTGGCGTGGTTCATTTCGATGCGCATGGCTCCGATGTCTCAGTTGCATTGAATGTGAATGAACGTCTTCAAGGCGCGCAGGTTTCGCTGACGCAGAATGGAGCTGTTCTCTGGAGTGGAACCGCCGATCTGACGCCGGAGAAAACATGGTCGCATTCTGTCTCTCCCAAGGGAGAGGCCGGAAAGGTGTTGTTCGAGCTGAAAGACCGCGCGGGCCACTCGCTGTTGAAGCAGACGGACGCCGAGTACGATTGGGACCCGCAAGCGACGATCAAAACCGGGCCCCAGCAGGCGCTGCGAATTCCCGAGCCGGCGAACAGATCGGAAGACGACTGGTTGCAGGTGGGCCAGGATCAGGAGTTGAACGGAGAGGTTGTACTCGCGCTCGCCTCGTATGAGAGTGCACTGGAGAAATATCCGCGGAGCCAGTCGCTCGAGTTAGCTGCGGGAAGGCTCGCTGCGTCGCTGCAGCGGTTTGAGGAGGCCGAACGCTTGCTTCAGCTTGCGCAACAGCGCGACACACCCAATTCCGAGATTGCCTATTACCTGGGAATTGCCGAAGAAGGCCTGGGACACACACGCGAGGCGGAGACATCCTATGAGATCGCTTACCGTCAAGCTGGTCTGCGTGGGCCGGCTGCGATAAGGCTGGGAGAACTGCGGGCGAGGCAAGAGGACCTGCAGGGCGCAGCCTCCTTTCTAAGTGCCGCGGTGGCCGCGGACCCGGCCAATCTTCGTGCGCAGGAGGAGTTGGAGGCCGTCCTGCGCGCGTTGAGCGAGCGATCGGAAGCAGACCGTTTGGCGAACCTCGGCCTGGGTGTGGACCCAATGAGCGACTTTCTGAAGGAAGATACAGGAAAGCCGGACCAGGAACACCTGGCGGCAGATCCTTACCGCATCCTCCGGGTGGCGGCCGAGTACATGCTGCTTGGGCTCCATCGGAAGGCTTTGGAAGTTCTCGATCGAATCTATCAACCCGTGGATGCGGACCAAAGTGAGCCTGGCTCGGTGCTGCCACAGAAGCATCCGTTAGTGCTCTACTACGCTGCATACTGCAAACAGAAACTCGGCGCCGATGCGCAGCGGAATTGGCAGGCAGCGTCGGAGCTTTCCCCGAGCCTCGTCTTTCCATCGTCGCAAACTGACAGGGTTGTATTGGAGGCTGCACTGGCGGCCAACGGGAGCGATGCAACTGCTCATTACCTGCTGGGGACCCTGCTCTTTTCCAAAGGTTTGAGCGACGCTGGGATGGCCCACTGGGCCCAGGCAAAGCAGTTTGCCCCGCATCTGCAGGTGGTCGATGTCGATATGGGAGATGCGTTGCTGAAGCTGAAAGGCGATCCGCAACGCGCGCTGGCATCGTTTCGCGAGGGTATGCGGAACGATCCGGACAACGCCGAGGTATACGTCGGTCTCGATGAGGCAATGAGCTTGACGGGAGCTTCAGCTGCGGAGCGTGCAGCCATCCTCTCCCAATATCCTTCGGCCGATGCTGCGGATTCGAAGATGCCGGCGGACCTCGTCTATCAACTCGCGTTGACGCGCGCTGAAGCCATGCAGTATGACCAGGCGATGGCGCTTTTCAAGGGTCGGTTCTTTCCCAGCGAAGAGGGAGGGATTACGTCGGGACAAGTGCTGTTCGAGATCAGGTTGATGCAGGCTGAAGCGTGGGCCAAGACCCGCAACTGCGCGCAGGCTGAAGATTTCCTTGCCGGTAAGCAGCCGGGAATGAGCCTGGATGGAAGGTCGGCGCGAGACGATGTAAAACTGGCTGGGATTGCTCGAAGCTGCGGCCAGGTGAAGGAGTCTGAGGATCTCTTGCATAAGGCTGCGGCTGGTGTAGATTCTGCGGACCTGGTGTGGGCAATCCAGGCGGAGAAATCCCTGCGTACATACGACGCGGGGAAGGCGGACCAACAGGTCGCAAACTCTTTGGCTTCGGCTGAGAGCCGCGCGGAGACCGGCGCCAACTCAGGATCGTGGTGGTATAACATCGGCCTGTTGCAGGCTGCTCTCAATCGCAAGCAGCAGGCAAGAGAATCATTCGAAAAAGCCTTGATTCTGCCCGATACTCATATGTCTCACCATCTTGCCAGGGAGGCTCTGGCGGAGCTTTCTGCCGGCAAGTAGTTCGGACTCCGGCATCGAGTAAGAGGAGAAGAAACGGAATGAATCGTCGCCAACTGTTGTACGGAACCGGCATCGGACTGGTGTCAGGCGCTGTTGCCCGCGCGGGGGTAAAGGCATCCTCAATGAACGATGAACAAACGAAGCCTCAAATACTCAATCTTCCCGACTATCAGCCCACCAGCATGTTGCACGCGCGCGAGACCCGTGTTGAACGAGCGCGCTACCCTGTGATCGACATCCACACCCACATCACTGTATCAAGCAAGGAGGTTAACGGCGTACCCTTGGCCGCTGAGCGCGATTTCCTCGGGACTCCACATGAGCTGATCGCAGTGATGGATCGCAAAAACATTCGCTCCATGGTCAATCTCACGGGTGGATTCGGGTCGGGCTTGGCTGAAACCCTTGAAAGGTATGATGAGAGTTACCGCGATCGTTTCTACACCTTCACCGAGCCATCCTACTCGCGGTTCCTGGAGCCCGACTATCCCCGCATACAGGCCCAGGCCATCCAGCAAGCGCGCCGCGACGGGGCGCGTGGGCTCAAGATTCTCAAAACACTCGGCCTTTACCTGCGGGATAACATCACCACGGGAAAGCTGGTGAAGATCGACGATCCCAGATTCGATCCCATGTGGGACGTGTGCGGGCAATTGAACATGCCGGTCGCAATTCACATCTCCGACCCTATAGCCTTCTTTACTCCCACCGATCGGTTCAACGAGCGCTTCGAAGAGTTGAACAATCATCCCGACTGGTCTTTCTATGGGCGAGACTTTCCCACCAACGCCGAGTTGATCGCAGCCAGAAACAGAATGATGGCCCGCCATCCCAACACGCGCTTCATTGTGCTGCATGTAGGCAACTTTGCGGAGAATCTAGAGAACGTTTCCCAGAATCTGGATCGCTTTCCAAACATGAACGTCGACATTGCCGCGCGGATCGGCGAATTGGGACGGCAACCGCGGGCAGCCCGCGCTTTTTTTGAGAAGTATCAAGACCGGATTTTGTTCGGGACGGATGCCACGCCACACGTCGACAATTACCCGCAGCAGCTATTCATCGACAAACTCTATGATATCTATTATCGATTCCTAGAGACGGATGATGAATACTTCGACTATGCTCCCGCGAAAGTGCCGCCGCAGGGCCGTTGGCGCATCTATGGGATCAACCTTCCGGAGCCGATCCTGCTCAAGGTTTACAACCGGAATGCCGCGCGCGAACTGCGGCTCTCACTTTAAGAAGAGGGCGCCGCACGAGCGAGTTGAGCGCGCAGATGACCATGATGAATCGCTTAAACACTTGAGTATTTCTTGCACAGCGCCTGGATTTCATCAACCAGTTTCGGCACGCCAGTGGCGGGCGGTAGACTGCCAGGGGAACTGGCCTCATATTCGGCCGATACATAACCTTGGTGGCCGGCTTGCGCGAAGATCTGCCAGACGCGGTCCATATCCACAGGAGTGTGATCATAAAAGTGGTCGCGGATGTGGATATTGGTGGCGTAGGGGATGCATGCGGCAATCTGCGCGTAGGCGTCCTGAGTCGGCGTGGCAATAAAATTTGTAATATCGAGGTTGATGCCGGCATAAGGCGAATTGACGCGTTGCATGATTTCAAGACATAGGTCCGCGCTCTGCGTCAGGCCCTCGTGGTCTTCAACCCCAAGCGTGATCCCCTTCTGGCCGGAATAGTCGCATGCGGCCTTCATCGATTCGACCACCCAATCTACAGCGTCTTTCACGCTGGCGCCGTCCGGCAGCTTCCCGGCGAAGATCCTCAGATGAGAAGCTCCAAGCTCGTCTGTAACATCGACCCACTTCTTGATCTGGTTCAGGCTGTCGGCGCGCTTTGCGGCATCGGCCTGGACCATGCTGACTCCGCATGCAACTCCCGAGAAGGCTAGGGCATGTTTGTAAGCCAAATGACGAAGACCATGGAGATATTCCGGATCCGTGGACTTGAGGTAATACGCCGTCATGTCGACGCCGACCAGCCGCAGGTCCACTGCCTTGAGAATAAAATCCTCCATCGTCATCGGCCCGTGCCTGAGGTCTTTATCGTAGGAGTAGGCACAGCATCCAGGAAATAACCTTGCCAGTTTGGATTTGTCTGCCTTGACATCCGATTGTGCGGCGGGAACTGCTTGCGCGCCAACTGCTCCCATACCTGCGCCTGCCAAAGCGCCCAGTCCAACTGTCTTCACAAACTGACGACGATTTACCATGGAACGCATCTTGTCTCCTGAGTTATATACATCTTTGAAGCACGCGGTCTACAACAATCGCAACTCTCGCTCCGCAAACAAACCAAAGTAGCATCCGTATCCGCTGCCGTCAAGAGAAACTTTTCTACTCTGGATCCGGCGCCTTCATTCCCGCCGCAACTCTTTCTCAGGCCGCCGTTTGGCGGGCGCGCATTCAGTGTGCACCTATCTTGATTCCGCTGAAATAGTGGCTCCCGACGGCATCAGGAACGCTATGGGCCACTGCTCCTGGCCCTGAACTGCCAACGTGGACCAATTCAGAATGGATGCGGACTCGGTCGTCAGTATTGTCACTTGCGGATCGATTTCCTGGAATCGAATTGCCAGGCTGTATGCTTCACCGGTTGCGGCAAGTATCAGGGGTTGCCGCGGAAGATGTTGATCCCGGTTGCGGATGAAGAGTTCGGCAATCTTGAGATCGTCCATCATCTCAAGAAAATATGGCCGGCCGGTGAGCAACGAATTGTAGACATAATCGGCCAGTACGCCTCCCAGCGGATTAATGTACGCTTCATCGAAGTGTTCTTGCGCCACATCTGAAGTGTCCGATGACCCGGCGCGATAGTTCATGCGGGTTTCGCCCAATCCGCGAAAATCGAATGAGAAAACTTCATAGCCGCCGATTAATAACCGGGATATCTGGGGCCAGTCCTTTTCCGAGGCTTTGCCGCCAAGACTGAACCAAAGGATGGCTCCCTTGGGATGGTCGCCATCTTCGTGAAAGTGGAGAAGAGGCATTTCCAGATAGGTGCTGTAATGAAGCACGTAGCGATCGATATGCACCGCCCCGGCCGTGCTGGTCCCCACGGCTTCCCATCGCAGTTCCCTGGGCGAGGAGAAGCCTGCATAGCGGTCGACTGTCCAGGAGGCGATGTCGGGGTCCTGTTCGCTCCGGTACAGTTCGGCCAGTGTTTCTCGGTTGCGATGCAAAGCTTCGGCGGAATAGGCAGCTATGAGGGGCAGAAGCGTGTGACCCTCTGGATAGTCAACCGATACCTGTCCGCTCCTTGTCACGCGGAGGTCGGCATCGCTGAACTCATTGACTGGGGGAAGGCCGTGGCGCACCGGCATGTTATTGAAGCGATCGAGAAAGCTTAACGCCGCTTCCTGATTATTCAAAGAATATTCATGCCGGTTGTAGCTCTCGACGAATCCGATTCGGTCAGCGTGTCCAAAGCGTTTGTAGAATGTACTGACTTCGGAGTAGGACTTGTGGGCGCCCTGCACAGGGAAGAAGTCGAGAGTGGCGGTTGCTACCATCAGCGCGCGCGGATACAACATCAATAACATACCCGCGTTATCCACTCCCTTCGATATGAGTCCAAAGAGGTCCTGTTCCGGATCGCTGTCGGAATCGGCAAAAATGCGGTTTTCGACCCGCATGGGAAGCGCCGTGATGTAACAGGAGGGAATAACGACCTTGATACGCTCATCCAGTGCGCCCAGCAACGCCGTCTGAAAACCGCCGCCGCTGGTTCCCGTGATACTAATCCTTTCGCCGTCGACGTCTGCGCGGGTGAGCAGATAGTCCACAGCGCGCATACCATCCCAGATTTCCCACCGGGCCAGATTCGCTCCGGCAAGGTAGGCGAGGTTTCCCATCACGGCGTGTTCGCCGCAGATCAGGTTGTAACGGCTCTTCTTTGCCTTTGCATCCCAGAACTGGCTTCGTTCGCCTTGCCCGACCGGGTCCCAACTGATGACCAGATAGCCGCGCAAGGCCAGCCTCTGACAGAGAGCCTGGTAGTGATCTTTCCCGTTTGGCGAGTGTCCCGCAGGGACCAGAATCGCTGGATGTACCCTGTCACCGTTCTCGGGCACGTACACGAGCGCTGTCACATAGAAACCGGGAAGGCTTTGATAGATGAGCTTTTCAATATGAAATCCGTTGGTCGAAATTGTGCCGGTAATTGCCGCGTGCAGGTCTGTCTTCTCTGTAGGAAGGCCACCAATCATCTCCAGCACCGATTTTCTCAGCTCCGCGCGCAACCGCAGCAGATCGTTCTCGTTCTTTACCTGCGACCAACGGTCCCGGCGAAGTTCATCCTCATTCCATGCAAGTGCGGTTTGATAGAGGAGATAAGGCGTAATCTGCGGGCCATCGGCGCCTGGAGGTGGCAAGACGCGGAAGGCTTCAGCGGGAGGCACGTCCTCGCTCGACGCGGCCAGCAGATCTGGGCCGGTGGTGGTGAGTTGCTCGGTCATCGGTTGAATCTGTGCTGTAGTAGCCGCAACGCACATAGCCGCCATCGCAATACCGCACGCCAGTTGCAGACCCATCAAACTATTCACCTGAGCTCCTCCTGAGTTGCAACAAAGCACTGTCAATCCGTCTATTTCTACTTATCCTTCACCAACTTTAGCAGCCCGAATTTCTCCGGGACATGAAAGGCATCGCTCATTGGAGCTTTCCAGGCGATCGATTGCCGATGGTCAGGCGGCCCTTGACTGCGAAACAGATTCGCGCGAAATGTCCTGCCGGCAACTGGAGGTCGTGTATCGAGAGCAGCGAAGGGAATTCGCATGGCGCCATACCATATCTTCGCCTTGGGATCGATGCGTGCAGCTACCTGAAACCCGGAGTTCCACGTCCATCCCACCGTATGATCCGGAAGATCGAGATTGATATCAAGGTCGGTCCACTCCTGCTGTGGCGACACTTCAAACTCCTTGTATCTGCGAATATTGCGAAAGTCGGAGCTGATAAACAGTTCAGCAACATCCCAATTCCAAAGCCCATAGGTCTCTTTTACTGCATTCGGCGAAGGCTTTAGATAAAGCTCCTCATAGGGGCATGCAAACAGTAAATAGAGATTATTCTTCGTCCATCGGGAGCTTACCTGAGTTCGATACGCCGGAACAATGTGGCCCCAACTGTCGACTTCTGCATAGACAGACGGCGCCTCTTGCCAAAATGTTGACCCGGGGTTCGTGTCTAACCCCACGTCCTGAGCCGCATAAGCACTCCTGAACGTGCCGCGGTCGGCTGCGTTTGCATGGATTGTGCCGCTCAGAAGAAGCAGGCATGAAGCGAAGATTCTTTTCACGAATAGTATCCTCGGTGAAGCACGCGGACGAAGCTCCAGGTCATCGCAACCCCCGAAACGGCCACGGCTGTGAACCTGAACTTCAATTCGCTCGTCCGGAATCCTCATCTTATGAGGTTTCTTTCATCAGCGGGGGGGGCGCTGAATCCTCCTGCTGGCGTTTGCCTGTTCAGCAATTCTCCCCATGAGCCCCTGTAGCCCGATGCAGATCGGAAAGCGACAGGATGCATTCGTACAAAGGCATTCTCGCAGGCGGCCGTTCAGAGGCCGCCTGCAAGCGCCACAGGTGTCTCAGAGGTGGGGTGCCCAGCCTTTCTCGTAGTCGCGCGCCCACATTTTCATCGCTTGCGAGTCGTTTTGAACCTTCCCGTCTTGTGGGTCGAGCTGCAATTCCCGGTTCAGCTCCCAGGAGATGTTGGAGAGTTGAAGCATGGTAACAACGATGTTGCCCTGGGAGATAGGAGCGTGAAGCTTCTCTCCGTTGCGGATTGCCGCGATGAAGTTGGCGAAGTGGGCAGCCGTTGGGGCATCGGAGTCGAACTTGTCATAGAACGGAGTTGTGTCGTCGTCCTTGAACCCGCCCGTCTTCTTCCCCTTGAGGTCATAGACGTCGTAGCCACTGCCGCCGTCGCCATAGATAAGGACCGAGCCCGTGGTGCCCATGACGGTCAACCCCGAATCGTGGTCGTAGTACTTCATCCCGTTGCAGGATTTACCCTCCCACGAGATCATCTTATCGCCGTAATCGAAGCTGGTTACGAGGGTGTCATAAAACTGCCAGTCGTCCTTGAACTGGTATCTTCCGCCCAGGGAGGCAACGTGGTTTGGGTAGTCGACTCCGAGCGCCCAGCGGCAGAGATCAATACTATGCGTACCGTTGTTCAGAGCCTCGCCGGTGCCCCAGTGTTTGAACCAGTGCCAGTTATACGGATGAATATTATCCTTATATGGCCTCCGTGGCGCAGGTCCCTGCCAGAGATCCCAATCGAGCTGCGGCGGTACGGGCGCTTCCTGGCCTATCCCGATCGATTTTCTTACGTTGCTGTACCAGCCTTTGGCGAAGCAGGCCCTGCCGATCAGGCCATTGTGTATCTTATCGACGGCCTCGATGGTGCGCAAGCACGATCGCTGCTGGGTGCCCTGCTGCACCTGCTTTTGATACTTCTGTTGAGCCTGCACCAACAGCGCCCCCTCGGCAGGATTGTGGCTGCATGGTTTTTCAACATAGACGTGCTTGCCCGCCTGCAGGGCGGCGATGGCCAAAGGGGTGTGCCAGTGGTCAGGAGTGGCGATGGTGATGGCGTCCACGTCCTTCTGCTGGAGGATGGAGCGAAAGTCCTTGTGGCTGGCGGGAGCATAGCCCAACTCATGTTCCGCGGTGCCCGCAAACTTTGCCAGAATAGTGCTATCCACATCGCAAACATGCGAAACACGGGCGGTATCCTTGTTTGCCATGAGCGCTGAAAGATGGGCATAGCCACGCCAACGCAGGCCCATAATTGCAAAGTTGAGACGGTCGTTGGAGCCGAGAATCTGACCGTAGCTCTTCGCGGTCGAACCGATAGCCAGGCCCGCCGCCCCTACCGCAAGCGTGTCGAGAAATTCACGTCGACTAACCACTGTTGTCCCTCCATCGGATCTCTCAATCTTCCCATTCCTGCAAGGAATGACAGGGAACTCATTGCGGCACCAAGTATACACAAGAGAGCCGGGATTGTCTGGCAGGGAGCGTCAAGATGCCGGGCAGGCGGTCGCCCCAGGCTGCTTGACGCCCTCCTAATCCGGATGCAACCATCTATTTGGATTTGGAACCGCCTTATGAATTGGACCGGGTTCCGGCTTCTAAATGCGGATGTTATGAAAGAAGGGATAGGCGTGAATCATGACTGACGAGTCGACTTCAGAAACTGATCGCAGAACCTTCATGAAGCAGGCAGCGGGCACAATGCTCGCGGCGGGAATGGACGCACGTTCCTATGCGCGGGTATTGGGCGCGAACGATCGCATCAGTCTGGCTCAACTCGGATGCGGAGCGCGTAGTCACGGTCATGTGCGCATGGTCCAGTTGGCCTCCCGGAAAATTCCAGTTGAAACAGTTGCTGTCTGTGACATTTGGAGCCTGGCCAGGGAGCGGCGTGCGGCCCAGGTAAAAGAAGCCTTCAATCTAGACCCACAATCCTATAAATACTCCGAGGATATGCTCGCCCGTAAGGATATCGACGGTGTGATGATCGCCACGGGCGACTTCCAGCATGCCCGGCTTTGTTCGGAAGTGGTGCGGGCGGGCAAGGACTGCTATGTCGAGAAACCGTTTGCCAATGTCCTTACCGAAGCCAAAGAAACCCGCGATACGGTGAAGGCTTCCAGGCAGGTGGTCCAGATGGGGTCGCAGCACCGCAGCGAGCCCTACCAATTAGCCGTTCGCGACATCATCCGGTCCGGTCGTATCGGGGATATCGTCCATATCGAGCAGGAGTGGAATGTGAATGAGGAGCGTTGGCGGTTTGTGGACATGGATACCGGCAACTCCCCTGCGATGGAGCAGGATCGCAAGCTGGAATGGAAGAAGTGGCTCTTCGAGAGCAAGTCGAAGCTTCGCGAGGAGGATACGGACTGGGATCGGTGGCTATTGGGCAAACCTCACCGCCCTTTCGATCCTCATGTATATCTCGAATTCCGTCTGTATAAGGATTATTCCTCAGGGATCTTCGATCAGTGGATGAGCCATGGTTGCGACCTGGTGCATCTCTGGACCGACGAATCCTATCCCGAGAGCGTAGTAGCCAACGGCGGGATTTATGCCTGGAAAGACGGACGCGAAAATCCCGATACCTGTGTTGCCGCGGTCACTTATCCCAAGGGCTTTCTCTATACCTATAAATCGGTGTTTGGGAATAGCTTTAGAAGCTTCTCAAGGATCCAGGGCCGCGATGGCACGATCGCGAACTATGGCGGCGAAGGCGCTTCGCTCTTTACGGTCAGTAAAGAAGGCGGCAGGGATGAATGGGCCGGATCCGCGGAATCGATGAGCGTACCTCTAATGAGTCCAGCGATAGACCGGGAAGAAATCGTAAGGGTTCCAGGCGCCCCACCGCCAGACTCGAACGGCCCGGATGACGACAGCGAGGTACACATTATGAACTGGCTCAAAGCCATGCAGTCGCGAAACCAGCCAAATGCAAACGTGGATCACGGATTCTCGCACTCGATCGTGACCATCATGGCCGCGCAATCGTACTGGAGCGGCAAGAGACTTTACTGGAATCCCGAGACGGAAGAGATTGTAGATCAGCCTGCCGTCCGGACCAGTTAGGGCACTGTGAGGACGCAGCATGCATTCAAATGCTTCAATTCGCACAATGAAATACCATCGCCGGTCCGTACACCATTCCGGCATGGCGTATCTGTTCAGCGTGTTGATGCTGCCTCAAGAATGCTACTTGTCGCGGTACAGCGGGATGAGATGAACCCAGAGAACTCTATGAAGCTAACCGTGAAGCCGCCCAAAGCTCGCAGCGCAGGCCGGGTGCGGTGGTGGATTGTTTGGACTCTTTTCTTTTCGACGGTTACCAATTACATCAGCCGTCAGACCTTCTCCGTTTTAGCACCGTTGATTTCGACACAATATCATCTGACGCACACTGACCTGGGCAGAATTCTTGGAGCGTTTCAGGTTTCCTATGCCATCACATGGCTTCTCGGGGGCATCTTTCTTGACGCCGTAGGGACGCGGCTTGGGCTTTCCTTGGCCGTGGTCTTCTGGTCCGTCGTCAACATCCTCACCGGTTTCGCCACATCCGTCTTCGGCTTCGCATCCTTTCGATTTCTACTGGGGATTGGCGAAGGCTTTAACTGGCCCGGAGCCAGCAAGACGGTTGCAGAGTGGTTTCCCAGCCAGGAACGCAGCCTCGCGGTGGCGATCTTCGATAGCGGCTCCAGTGTAGGAGGAGCCGTGGCGGCGCTGGTTATTCCTTTAATCGCATTGGCTTTTGGCTGGCGATCGGCTTTCGTTTTTTCAGGGGCGCTGGGGTTTGTCTGGCTGCTGGCGTGGTTGCGCGTCTACCATCCGCTGGACCGTCATCCAGGGGTGACGCCGGAGGAGGTTTCGTTGATCCGAGCAGGCCAGGATGTGCCTGTTGTTTCAGCGGAACGCGGTGTGCGGCGCTGGCTCAATCTCGCCCGCAATCGAAATGTTTGGGGCATCGTGCTTGGCCGCGCACTCACCGATCCGATCTGGTGGTTTTACGTCTTTTGGCTGCCCCAGTACCTGAGCGATGCGCGCGGATTCAGCCTGAAGCGCATTGCCCTCTTTGCCTGGATGCCGTTTGTCGCTGCCGATCTGGGTAACTTTACCGGCGGCCTGATTTCCGGCTATTGCATTCGCCGAGGCGTCTCCGTGGTTCGCGCCCGCACATGGGTATGCGCCTTCAGTTGCCTGCCGATTCTCGCCGGCATTCCGGCCGCAGGCGTGCATAGTGTCTATACCGCGTTGGCACTGATCTGTTTTGCCCTATGGGGTTACGCGAGTTGGTCCACAATGGGTCTGACTCTGCCTTCCGACCTGTTTCCCCACGATGTTGTGGCCACGGTTACAGGTCTGAGCGGATTGGCAGCAGGATTGGTCGGCGCGGTCTTCACCATTGCTGTCGGCATCCTGGTCGATCGCTTTTCTTACGGACCTGCATTCCTGGTTGCAGGATTGCTGCCCCTCTTCGCGACCGCAAGCATATTGTTATTGGTCCGTGCGCCCGGCAACGCTTCGGCATCGCAGGCTGAAGAGAATCGTGTTCCGCATGATTGACAGGGAAAGCAGCAAGCTATCCCTATCGGACCGCACGACCAGACAGTCATCGGACCGCGGCAATTTCATCCAGTTCCGACGCAGAGTCCAGGTCCAGATAAACGGTCGCGTCCGGATGCGTGCGGAGAACCGTAGCTGGACAATGCGTTGAAATGGGCTCCTTGAAAGCGCGCTTGACGATTTGCGCCTTACGTTTTCCTGGAATGGAAAGAATCAGCCTGGGTATACGGAATAGCGCGGGGATTGTAACCGTGATCGCGTTTGCCGGTACTTCCTCGATGCTCCCGAACCAGCCCTCGGCGGTCTGTTGCTGCCGGCATGTTGAATCCAGCGTCACGATCTTCACGTCTGCAGGATCATGGAAGTCTGCTTCTGCGGGTTCATTGAAGGCCAGGTGTCCATTTTCTCCAATTCCAAGCAGGCATAGCTGGGGGGCGGCTGCACGGAGCCGTTGCGCATAATCCTGACATACGGAGTCATGATCAGGAGAACTTCCGTTGATTTCGAAGAATCTGCGCATACGGACGCGTGAAATCAGGTTTTCCCGTAGATAACGCCGGAATGAAGCGGGGTGATTCTCATCGATGTCTACATATTCATCGAGATGGAAACCAACAATTCTATCCCAGGGAATGTCACCTGCCGAAACCAATGCGCGCAGCGTGTCAAGCTGCGAAGCACCAGTAGCAAAGACGACGCCTATGCTTTCTTGCTCAGAACCAAATTGACGCAGGTACGCTGCAGCGGCTTGCGCGGCGGCTCTTCCAGCAGATTCCCCGTCAGGGTGAACCGCCACCTTCAAGCGGTCAATTTGAAAACGGATGATGTCCATGGGGACGCGCGCCAATTCCTTTCTTGCCGCCGAGTCGCATGCGCGGCTACCTCTTCGTTGCCAGGCGCAACCCGCTGAGACCAAGCCGTAAGGTGACTCAATGGTCGCGGATCAGAATTGCCGAAGGTTGGAATCGGTACGTGAAACGAAATGCCAACCGCGATTCCTTCTCCAAGGATCGATTCTTTCCTGAAACTTTGTGCTTGTCAAGAGAAGAACCTTCGGAAGAAGAGGAGCAATGGTTACTTCACGGTGCTGTGGCAGACGATTCGTAAGAGGCTGCAAGCGAAGCTGAATGATGTGAGAGATGAACTCGGGCGAAGCATGCACGATCTCATCCCGGAAGTGGGCCAATTGTCGGACGTCAACTATTATTTCCCCCAAGATAGATGTCGTTGCCCTGCGACAGATTGCGCAGCTATGGCCGGAGGCGAAACCATGCTGACCCAGAACGTGGAATCGTATCTCGCGGTGCGCCGCGCCATGGGATTCGCTCTCCATTCCGACTGGCGCATTTGGTGGCGTTGGGCGTGATCAAGTTTCTGTTCACCAAGAGAGATTGTAAAAGCGCGGCGTCAATCGCCCTTGTCAAAGGCGAGACCCTGTGGTCCGCATCCTCCTATTCTGCGGGAGTGATGACGATATTGCGAAAGGCGACATGGCCCTTTTCGCCGCCTTGAAGATAAATCGGGCCGGCCAATGCTTCGTGGCTGTTCAATGCGCCGCCTGTAATACCAGGGATCTCCTGGTTATCGATGATGGTCTGGCCGTTCTGAACTACAGTCACTTTTCGCCCAATCAACGAGATATCGAAGGTCTGCCATACATCCGGCCGGCGCGGCAGTTCCGGAGTCGGGGCCAGGAATCCGTAGATGCCGCCGGTGTGATGGCTTGGCGGCTCCGCTTCCGATTCGGTCTCAATTTGCACTTCATAGCGGCCACGCAAATACACGCCGCTGTTGGAATCTTTCCCGCAGTTGAATTCGATGTGCAACTTGAAGTCCAGGACTTTGACATCGCTGACAAGCTCGGGGCCATTGCCAGGGCTGACCAGATTTCCCTCCTGAACTGTCCAGTTGGGCGGCCCGGGTCTGTCCATCTTCCAGCCGGTCAGATCCTTCCCGTTGAATAACTGAATTGGCTTTCCCCACTTAGGGGTATTGGTCCTTTCAAAAGCAGGCGCTCTTACACCCGTCCATGTCCAGGGGGTTCCGTCCTGGCCGGTGGTGGTTCCGGATAAGGTCTTCCCCGCAAGTGTTCCTTCAAACACCATGTCATCCTTGCGGTCTTCTTCTTCCTTGGGGGAGACGAAGGATATATGCGTTCCGTGGATTTCGATTTTGGGAAGCGGCCTGGCATTTCCCCATCGGCTGACAAACTGGGCGCTTAACTGGCCACCCTGCTGCTGTATCTCAATCCACGAGGGATATTCCCGGTCGGGCGCCTTCAAGGTCAGATCCCAACGGCCAAGAAAGGGCTTCCATGACGCAGCCTGTGCGGAAGATGGAGCCGTCCCGGAAGCCAGTGTTTGGGACAAGGCCCAGGAGGAAGTGAATGCGATCGCAATTACCGAAGTGAGAAGTACTCTTTCGATTTTCACGGGAATCGAGCTCCTTTGTTGTTGGGGTGGTTCACGAAGTCCAGCCCGATGAACCGGGCTGGATTCTGGTAAAGATGCCTCCATGCAGTTGCCGGTGTTGCAGCTCCGCCGGCTGCCGGCTCATCCCATGGACTTGATGGTCTGGGAAACAGGATCCCAGTAAACCGGAGTCTTGCGGAAGTAGGACTCGTTTGCCAGGTGGCAACCCAGGGCGGCATTGTGGCCAAAGACTGCATCCTGGACGACCGGCTTCCGCGATCGTACAGCCTGAAAGAACTTCCAGAGATGCGGCCGGAGATCGTCATAGTCGTTTCCGTTGTAAGTGATGCTTTGCGGCGCCGGCTCCTTTCCCGGCACAGGATCGTGTTCCTCATGCCACTGCTTGACATAGGCATCCCTCATGGCGGCGGGGAAAGAGCTGGAATAATAACTCGGCGATAAGTCAACACCGGCCTGGGGGGCAAAGATGACACTAAACTCGCGGAGTTCAATGCTGCCCTTGGAGCCCTGGAATCGCGTGACCTCAGGCGACTCACACCCGAGCGTCAAGCGCATGTAGACCGGAACGTTTTCGTATTCGAAGAGGACAGGATGGACATCCGGCATGTTGCGCCCGTCCTTCCAACGATAAATGCCGCCAAATGCCGAAACGCGTTTGGGAAATTCGTTGATGCCGAGAACAAACTGCATGCCGCTGATCAGGTGAACCAGGAGGTCTCCGGCCACGCCTGTCCCGTACTCCTTCCAGCACCGCCAACGCGCAAATGCGTACGGATCGAACGGCTTCTTTGGCGCAGTGCCCTGCCACGTATCCCAATCCAGGTTCTGGGGCGAAAGATCGGGTGGAATGGGATATTCCCAGGCGCCATTGGGATCGTTGCGGCCATAGGTGGCTTCGATCAGATTCAGATCGCCAATTACGCCCTGTTCCAGAAGCTCCTTGGCCTTGGCGCAAAGGACGGAGCTGGTGCGCTGCGCGCCTATCTGCACGATTCGATCGGTCTTCTTTGCCGCGGCAACCATGGCCAATCCGTCCGCCGGATTGTGTGACATGGGCTTCTCGCAATACACGTCTTTGCCGGCCGCCAGGGCGTCGACCACCACCTGCTTGTGCCAGTGGTCGGGAACGGCCACGATGATGGCATCAATGTCTTTGGCATCGAGCAGCTCTTGATAGCGGCGAGTGGTCCGAATGGGTTTGCCCACGATCTCTTTGGCCAGGTCGTGGCGGCGATCGTAGAGATCCGCGGCAGCTACGCACTCCACTCCAGGCAGCTGGATGGCTGTCGAAAGCAGCCCACTACCCTCCATGCCGACGCCGACGATGCCGAAGCGAACGCGGTCACTTGGACCAGTCGGCTGAGGCTCGGCGAGCGTCAGTTCCGGCTCACCCAGACTGGATACAGCTACCAAAGAAGCGCCAGCTGCTCCTGCGGTAGTGCGCAGGAACGCGCGGCGCGAGAAAAGGGTCTTGTTCATGCCTTCCATCCATTTCCGGGGAGCTAAACATCCCCATTGAGATTCCTGCAATTTGGATGCCCCGCAAAAATACTAGTTCAGACCTCTGGGTTCAGTCCATCGCGGCGGAGATGGTTTGAACCTCTATCAAGGCATCGATCCGAGGCCAGAGCGCATTTAGCGCAAGTAAAAAAGAATGGCCCAGCCGATATCGACCAGGACTTCCATTTCGCCCTTCGGCTACAGACCAATATACCCCCAGTTATCTCCGCTCGCGATCTTTTTGCATCCCTGCCAGGGCCAAAATCCCGAGCGTGCCCGGCAGGTCCTTTGCCGGGATCAAAAAGCCATCATTTGTCGCAGTTCGAAGCGATTTCACGGGCACCTCCCCGTCCACTCCCCGCCGTCGGACGTAATGCAAGAACCTTGGAGGCCTACCTTGAGAGAGGCATTGAAGGAAAGCTGAAAAGGCCGGTTTTGTATCTCACCCACTGGGTATTGACCCCCGGAACGTCTTCATCATGTCCGCACCCTCATAAACATTGACGATTGCGACAATTCGAGGATTCAGAATTACGACTCAAAATGCAATGTGGGTGTAGATCATTCCAACTCATCCTGCCTGCCAAGACATGAATCTCCAGCAATCCCCTTAGACCCAGGAATACGATTGCCCGGCAAACCACAACCAGCTTCTGCTCGTGCTGAGCATAACCGGTCTTTCAGTATGGCGATGAACATGTAATCGGCGGCGTCTTACAGCCGTCACGGCCTCGGCGCAGAGGCCGTTTTGGGGTCTGGCCCGGCGGGATGCGAATCTGGAACCCTTGTTCGCGCCGCGCTACACCGACAATCTCACTGGTACAAGATCGGGCAGGCCACTTACGTTCGACTTGAAGTTACCAACTCGGCGACATTGGACTCCCGGTGCGGGTTATGCTGTTTCGGCAGGGCTATGCCTTACCTCATCGAAGGCCATGAAGAGAACAGCGACAAGGGCCAGCACCATGCCCGCCAGATTGTATTTGCCGGGAATCTCCCGGTATATCAGCAACGAGACGATGACGGTGACCAGTGGAAACAGGCCGTTCACCATGGGCACGACCACGATCGCCTTTCCAAATCGAACTGCATAGACGAACAGCAGGCAGCCGACCGCGTTAAGAGACTGAATGGCGTACGTGAGTCCGAATCCGATGCCGAGGCCGGCATGAAGGCCGGGGCCCATCGACAGGGCCACCGGACTCAATGCCAGTCCCGTCGCCGTCATGTAGACGAAAAGCTCCTCGGCGCTGATTGCAATGGCCGACGACTTCATAAAGTAGGCCTGCAATCCCCACATGAAAAAGATGGCGATCGTGCCCACCAGCCAGAGACTGCCATGGACCGGGCTGCTGGAGGGCTCCTGCAGGGAGACGAGAAAAATCGCAGGCAGAGACAGCAGGATGCCGGAGAGCGCAAGGGGATAGGTACGCTCTCGCAGAATAGTCCAGGAAAGCACGATGGTGACCGCGGGCGAGAGGCAGACGATGGGGAAGATCAGATATGCCGGTCCCTGCTTCAGCACCCAGAAGAGGATGAGTTGTCCTCCGGCGCCCGAGAAGCCCACCGCGCAGCCGTACAAGACCGACCGCCGCGTCAGGGTCAGCTTCCACTTGATTTTGCGCAAGGCAATTACGCAGACGGGAAGCATGGTCAACGACCAGACCACGTACCCGAACGTAGGCGGGAAAGGCGGATTGAGCCACTTCTCCGGAATCTCAGTGAGCGCTCCCCACAGCCCCCACAGCACGGGCACGGTTATCGACAGCAGCAGCCATTTCGGCAGTCTCATAAGTCTCAGCTCCGCTCGCTTGTTGGCCGTTCCGCCGGCCGGCTCAGGCCGCCCTCATCCTCAACGATGTAAGAGCACAGCCGGAACGAGTCGGGGTCTTCGCCACGCACCGCGGCTAATCTTTCGGCGGCAATCTGGATGGGGATAATGTCGATCAGGAACTGCCATTGAGCCGGAATGGCAGGCAAGCGCAGGACGCAGTCGGCGGCGCTCTCCTCAAGCCTCTGCCCGATCAGCAGCACTCGAGCGCCAAGCTTCCTCAGGTCGCGAGCCAAATCGAGATCCTGGCTGCGCATGCGCTCCGCATCGATCCAAATACCGGCACACATTCCTTCCCGGACTATCTCTTGCGGACCATGGCGGAAGCCACCTGAGGTAAGCGCGGTTGCCGGCTTCTTGGCCGCCTCTTCCCACAGCA
>Ga0181527_1000457_pt1 | contig 46930 bp, 36 predicted proteins | sample PEATcosm2014_Bin_30_FD_119762 | JGI IMG/M metagenome (GOLD analysis project Ga0181527, IMG submission 119762) | Peatland microbial communities from MTU Mesocosm Facility, Houghton, MI, USA - PEATcosm2014_Bin06_60_metaG | ecosystem: Environmental > Terrestrial > Soil > Wetlands > Peat | place...
CGCCACGTCGTCGCATTTACAGACTGTTTTCCGCCCTCCGACCACTGTCGGCCGCCTATCCCGCTTGATATCTGCCGCTTGCCATCGCTCGTCTGGCAAGTTCGATGAGAAATCCGGGCTAATGGTTTCACGGTGCCAGGCCAGGGCGCGCCGATAACTCCTTACCGGCAGATATCTTCCACCTCTGCCGCTACCCCTCGCACATCCTCCTCACTCAGGCCGAGATGCATCGGCAGCGAAATCACGCGCGCGCTGGCATGTGCCGCCCGAGGGCAAGTGCCTGCCGCATACCTGTACATCCGGTAACTGGTGTTATCCGCATAATGCACGCCCGGATAGATACCGCGTTCGTTCAATCTGCGCACGGCTTCATCGCGTTCTTCCACCATGATCTGGTACAGGTGACGCGAATTCAGCACCTCCTCGCGTTGCGGGATGCGCGCCGCCGCCGGACAGCCGGCCAGCGCGTCGTCATACCAGCAGGCAAGCTGCCGGCGATAGGCGTTATCGTGGTCCAGGTGCCGCAGCGCCACCAATCCCATGGAGGCCATGATGGCATTGCCGTGGTACTTGAACCCCAGGTGCTCCACATCGTACTTCCACTTATAAGGGCCGCTGCCGACCGTCCGTGTGAAGGTATCTTTGTTGATGCCCATCCAGGACCATTTGCGCGCCTCCCGATCGAGCTCCGCCTCCTGAAAGCAGAGCATGCCCGAGTCGGCCGTGGGCAGATTCTTGACTGCGTGGAACGAGAAGACCGCCGCATCCGCGCCATGCCCCGCGTGCACGCCGCAGATGCGGGTTCCGGCCATATGGCTGGCGTCCAGGATCAACCGGAGATTGTGCCGGGCGCAAAGCTCCCGCACTTCCGCGTATCTGCCCGCATGCCCGCCCACCCCGACGAAGCAGATGGCCCGCGTGCGCGGCGAAATCCGGGCGGCCGCGGAAACCGGATCGAGACACAAGTATTCATCGATATCCGCGAACACCGGCCGGAGACCCGCATGCACGATCGTATGGTTGGTGGAGACGAAGGTGAACGGCGTGGTCAGAATCTCGTCGCCTTCCGCCCATCCGTGGCGGTCGCGCAAGATCGCAAAGGCAAGATGGAGACCGGCTGTCGCGGAGTTCAGGAAGTGGGCATTTTCCAGACCGGTGTACGCGCGCCACGCCGCTTCGAACTGAGCGGTCTTTTCGCCGGGTCCGGTCCAGCCGGTCTCAAGCGCGGTGCGGATTTCCTCCAGGACTTCTTCGGTCCGGTACTTGGGCACGAACAAATGAATTGGCTTCATGTCCTGTTTAACTCGGCTTCCATCAAAACGAAACTGCGCTGGCCGGCATTGTCGATTCCCTTCCAGGTAAATCCCAGGCTGCTATACAAACGTAAAACTTGTTCATTGGAGCTGAGGACCTCGCACGATATCCGCTCCACACCGAGCGATCGGGCCATGCCCATCGCCAATGCCAGGGCACGCCGGCCGTAGCCCAAACCGCGGTGTTCACGGCCGATGATGAACCGGCCGAATTCGCAGGCGCGCCGGTCGGCGCTGAAGCGATAGAGACTGATCGTCCCGATGGGCACATGAGAGGCCTCGACAATCCACCAGTAATCGTCCCGCGCGCCGGCGAAATACTGTTGCACGAAACGGCAGTGGGAATCAAAATCCAAAGGGCGGTCGTCGCGAAACATGGGGCGGGTCTCCGCGTCGTTTCGCCATCCGTACAGAAGCGCGATATCGGCAGCCGCAATTTCGCGGAGCGCGATCGCTCCATCAGCGAGCATTTGACGGCCAGTCATGACCCGCAACATCCTTGATGGACCGCAACAGGCCCGGCCATACGGTGCGCCAGGTGTGGTCCCGCAGCACGCGCGCCCGTCCCGCCGCGCGGATCGCCGCGGCTTCTTCCGGATGCGTGCGGCAACGCTCCACGATGGCTACCAGCTCCTCCACGTTCCGGAAAGTCAAGATCTCCCGGCCCGCCTCCAGGTATTTCTCAAGCTCTGGAATATAGTCGGCGGCCACCAGCGCTCCAGCCGCCAGGAAATCGAACAGCCCCACTTTGATGATGCCATGTCCCGCGGGAGTGCGCGAGAAGATTAGCGTCACCCGCGCCGAATTGAGCGCCGCCAGCAGGTCCTGCCCGTAGACGACGCCGCGGCCCGGTACGCCGAATTTGTCCCAGTCCTCGCCATAGACATGCACGTTGAAATGCTCGCGCAGCCTGCGAATCGGCTCGACCCGATCGCGGTGGGCCCGGCCGATCAACAAAACGTCGCAGCGGAGATCGTCGCGGGCCGGGACAGGCTGGAAGAACTCCTCGTTGGTGGCGATAGGTAACGCCATGGCGCGCGCCCCCAACTCGCGATAGGCGGCGATCGATTGGGGCGCGTTCGTGAGGAAGACGTGAAAGTTGCACGCGATTTTGCTGGTGGTGCGAGCGAAAACATCCGGATCGCTCAATGCGATGCCCACCAGCAAGCGCTCCGGCATGATCTGCGCGGCCCGCTCCGGCCGGAAGCTCAGGCCTCCGGCATTACAGACGATCAACTCGGGCTGGAAGGCCTCAATCACCGGACGAAGGACTTCCCACTTCACCCAAACGGGACCGGAGGTGCCGCGGTCGTACGGAATCCCGCCGGTCTCCAGCGCCTCCGGCCGCTCGTCGGTATTGAATTCGAACACTTCGGCGCCCGCCGCCCGCAACCCCAGCATCATCTGCCGCACAATGTCATTTTGGCCGCGCCAGTACCCGCCGATGTGCAGCGTCCGCGGCAAGTCCGCCGCAAAACCCTTCAACCTCTCCGCCAGCGCACTGGCCCGATCCATCCAGCTCTCCTGGACCGCGACTTCCAATCGCCGCTTCTGCCGGCCCGCGTCGTTCTCCTGCATCGCTTGCCGCACCGCCGCCGCGAACGCCGCGGGCGTGCGCGCTACGTACGCCAGATCTCCCATCCGTTCCACTTCCGGCAGTGCCGTACTGACTACGGGCATTCCGCAACTGAAATACTCGTACAGCTTGATAGGATTCGTGGCCAGGGTCAGCGCATTGATCCGGAAAGGAATCAGGCCCACCCGGAAAGAGGCGCATATCTCCGGCAGGCGGTCGTAGGAAATCTCTCCGGCGAACTCCACATTAGCAAGCGCCTGCAGCCGCTGGATGGGAGCATGGTCCACGCGCCCCACCAGCACGAAGCGATACTCCGGATTGGAGCGCGCCGCCTCTTCCAGGCAGTCGATGTCGAACCAGTCCTCGAGCGCCCCTACGTAGCCAGCCGCCAGCGGCTGGCCGCCAGAGGGACGCGCCTCTTGGAAATGCCCGGCATCCACGCCATTACGCAGCAGCATCGACGAGCGCACTCCGGGGTGCGCCTGCCTGAGTTGTGGCGCCGAGAACAGCACCAGGTCCGCATCCCGCAACGCGTCTGCCTCGGCCGCCAGAATGCCGCTTGAAATGTTTCCGAAGCCGGACAGAAAATCGTGGCAGTCGTAGATCACGGGAAAGCCTCCCGCTTCGCGCAAGGCGCGCGCCACTCCCAGCCAAACCGGGAAGCTGACGATCTGCATCACGCCGCGGCGTTTCTCCGGCAGCAGTTTACGAAGCACAGCAACGAGGTGGTACTCTTCCTCCGGCCGCAGCATGCGGAAATGGTAAACCGGCTCGCGGGGAAGCCGCACATGCAGCTCGAAAACGTTAGGCGCGAGTTGCGAAAGCCGCGGGCTGCGGTCGAAAAGCGGGCTGCTCTCGAATTCCCGGCCCAGGTGCGGATTCAAATAGATGCACCGGTATCCCAGATGGCCAAAAGCCAGCGCCATCTGGCGGCTGCGCTGGTTGCGCTCGTGCCAGTCTGTCATGGGATAGAAAACCAGGTCCGGGAGATGCGCCGGGGAAGAAGGCAGGCGCCGGCCCGGATCGAGACGCTCGAATGGAAAATTCCAGCAGCTTCGGAACGCCTCCGGTTTCGCGCCGGGAACCAGCGGAAAATAAATCCATCGCAAATAGTAGGGCCGGATGAATTCTTTTATGCGTTCAGGAATGGACATGCCGGCTGGGCTCGTTTTAGGAGGTGCGCTCACAGAATGTAGCGGGCTGAAATCGCATCCGCTCGAAGGCCGGCTTCACGTCAGGCCGCGTCCGATGGGCCTTCCACGCGATTTTCCACTTCTCCTCGAATCTCCGCCGGTTGTCACGAAAAACCTCCTCGTAGGTGTCGCGCGGCAGCTTGGCGAAAGACCCTTGGCCGAAGTGATGGACAAAGCAATCCTCGGCCGCCGCCACGCGCAGCCCGTGCTTGCGCACCTTGAGCGAAAGGTCGTCGTCTTCGAACATGCCGATCTCGAACCGTTCGTCGAGCCCGCCCAGCTCATTCCAAAGCGCCTTGCGCGCCATGGCGCAAAACAGCGGCGCTACCTCGATATCCAACAGCCGCCCCGCGTTGCTACGCGCCAGTTCCTGGGCAAAAGTCTGCATCTCCTCCGCCGAAACATAGGCGATTTCGATCATCGCTTCGTTTCCCGCAAAGTTCGTCACCGGGCACACCAGTCCCAGTTCGGGGTTCCGCTGCAGATGCCGGAGCAGCCGGCCAAGCCATCCGGAAGTCACTATCGTATCGCTGTTCAGCAGCACGAGATAGTCGCCTCCGGCTGCCTGCGCCCCGGCATTATTGGCTCCCGCAAATCCGATATTGGCGGGCAATTCCTGCACTTTGACGCGCGGGTTGCCGGCCGCGTGGGACGCCATCTGGGCCCGGATGGCCTCCAGCGTGCCGTCCGTCGAGGCGTTATCGACAACGATCACTTCGTAATTCGGATAAGACGTCTCGGCCGCGATGGATTCCAGGCACGGCCGCACAAACTCTTCGCTATTATGCGTTACCATTACGATCGAAACCAGGGGGAAGACCCCCCCGATGGCGGAATCGAGCGTCTGGCAGCGCCGCTCCCAGGTGTTCGCCGCGGCGTATGCGATGCGGCGCTCCCGCAGCGCGGGAGCGTTCTCCGCTACCGCCCGATCCAGTTGCGCCGCGTAATCGTGCGCATCGCGGGCGATATAAATCAAATCGCCGCACTCGGCCAGCTCCGCCATGGCCGTCGCTACCACCGGCTTGCCGCGCGCCAGGTATTCGTATAGCTTCACCGGGTCGGTCGCCTTGGTGACCTCGTTGAGCACGAACGGGATCACGCACACGTCGAAATGCTCCAGGTACGACGGAATCTCCGCATACGGCTTGCTGCCCAGCAGGTGCACGTTCGGCAGATCGATTCTCGAAATATCGTTGCGAAACACCTGCCCGACCATTACAAAAGAATACTGCGGCCGCGCCAGCGCCGCGCTGCGAACCAGCTCCAGGTCCATCCAGTCCGCGATGGCGCCGAAATATCCGATCACAGGTTTAGACACCCGCAGGTCGCTGGCGGACGGATGCGGCTGGTTGTAGAACTCGAAATCGACGCCGTTCCGCGCCAGCACAGGCTGCAGCCCCGCCGCCCGGAATTTCTCCAGCAGCGTACGCCCCGAAACCACCAGCACGTCAGTCTCGCGCACAAGCTGCCGCTCCTCGGATACGTTGAATTCGCCCATGTTCGGGAACGTGCTCCACTCGTCCATGCAGTCGTAGACCACCGCGCAGCCGTGGTCCTGGCGCAGCCGCAAAGCCACCTGCCGCCAGAACGGCAATTGGATCAGGGCCACGCTCTCCGAAACGGCCGCATCGCGGCATAACTGGCGGAGGCCGGCGGCCATCGACGCCAGCAGCTCGGAGCTCAGCCGGCCGAGATAAATGTCCGGCTGCTCGCCGCGCAAGTGGACCTCCCACAGGTTGTCACGCAACGGCGTCAGCCGGTATGGCTCCGCCGATGAGGGCGGCAAAAAGCGCGTCGGGCTGATCCACAACACCCGGTGGCCGTCGCGGGCGAATTGCGCGGCGATCTGCTGGGGGCGCTGGAAGCGGAAATCGAAGTCGATAATGGCCAGGACGATCAGATCGTACTTCCGCTGCCTCCCGATGGCGGGCGTGCCGTGCGCCGGCGGCCTTTCCAGCAGGGCCGGAGGCACGTTCTCCGCCACGTCGGGGAATGGCAGTTCGTACGGCGCGAGCGGCCCGAAACCGGCGAATGGCAGCCGCAGCAGCCACTTGCCAAACGCCAGCTTGCCGTCGCGCATCAGCAGCGTATAGGCCTTCCGGATCGCCAGCATCGCCGTCCAGGCCCGCTGCGACCGGTAGGCTTTCAACTCGCTTGCCATTCTCGACCGGTAGGCGGCCAGTCCAGCCGCACCATCGGCCAGCAGTTTGCGCGCGCTCTGCAACTCGGCGAGAGCGATTCCGCGCTCGTTTACCGCGATGTCACGCTCGTTTACCGCGATGTCGCGCTCGTTTGCGGCGATGTCACGCTCGCTTACCGCGATGTCACGCTCGTTTACCGCGGCTGTTCGCTGGGCTTTGAGTTCCGCGTTCTCGGTCTGTTGGACTTTCAGGCTGCGCGCCAGCAGCGGCGCTGCGCTCTGCGCCATGTGCGCACCCCCGCCGGTTTCCAACAGCTTGACGGCCATGCACGCGTTCTCCCGCGCCAGCCGCGCCAAGTCGTGGCGCAGTCCGTCGAGCGGCGCCCCGAAGCGTTTCCCGTCAGCCAGCGCCCGATCCAGCATTTCCGCCAGCCGCCGCGCATCCACCGCCGTGATATCGGCCGAAAAACCTTCTATACCCGCCGCGTGGAGGAACTCGCCGACTTTGGGATCGTAACTCAGCGCCACGAACGGCCGCCGGTTCAGAAACGCAAAAACCAGCGCGTGCAGCCGCATCCCGAGCACCGCATCGCACTGGCTGATGGCGGCATAAAGCGCCTCCGGGCTGGAATCCGGCAACACCCGCGCCGCTTCCGCCGCGCGCATCAACGACCGGACCCGCTCGGCCACCGCGACGTCGTTTTCCCGTTCGCCGGCGTGGGTCTGAAACGGCAGAAACAGAATCGAGCCACCGTGTTTTTCCAGAAACGCGTCCAGAGCCGCGGCCACCTCGCGCTGCCAGAACTCCGGATACGCGCCGATCGCCCATGGCCGCAACGAAACGCCCACGATTGGGGAAGGCCCGAGGGCCGGTCCGGCGGCGGCCGCGCAGCCATCCGGCGAGAAAGCAAAAGCGGGATCGGCGGTGACGGCAATCTTCCCGCCGTCTACGCCGATGGATTCCAGCAATGCCTTCGATCCGGCATCCCGTACCGTAATCGTGTTGGCTGCGTCGCAAGCTGCCCGCGTGAATCCGCGCGCATGCTCCGATACCAGCGGCCCCACGCCCACCGCATACAGCATGAGCGGTTTTTCATGCAACATGGCCAACAGCGCGGGACCGGCAAAATAGACGGGACCCCAGTGCCTGTCCGTCAGAAATGCGTCCGGGTCCACGCCCCAGTAGTCGTGGAAAATGCCGCCGCCGCCGACCAGCACCAGCCCGCATTGCTCCACCGCGCCGCGCACCGCCTGGATGTCGTTCCACGGCACACCGCGCACGTCGTAGCGGGCCGCCGTCTTTTCCGGACTGCCCGAAGCTACTGCAATGTCCAGGCCCGGGCGCAGAGCGCGCAGGTGCCCCACCATGCACCGCAAGATCGCCTCGTCGCCGGCGTTCTCAAACCCGTAGTAGCCGGCAATAAATACGGAGCTCTGCAAATTAGCCAGCTTTTATTCTACCGATTCGCCCGCAGCCGGGCGGCGGCCAGCTAGGTTTTTTTTATGAGCGGCACGAAGTCCGATAGCACAATGCGGTGGTCGATACCGCTTGAGCTCAAGGTGGATTTGATTAATGTCTTGGCCGGCAAAACAAACGTTGTCGCCGGCGTCCGCGAGCCGTGCCTCGGCGGTAAAGCGCGTCCCGTCGAGGTCTACACTCACCAGGCGGCGAGCCGCGCCCGTGCGGGCCTGGTCTTCCGCCTGGTTCCAATGTTCACTTCAACGACATGCGTGGACGCCGGTAGAGGATGGTCTCTTGGCAAAAGACGTTTCGGGGTGTCGAACACTGGGCGCGTGTTTCATGGGCGGTTAACCGTATTGGGGATTTCCGATTGCGAAATCAATGCGACTGTTACCGAGCCGCGACCGTCAGGGAGCAGTTTCGGTTAAGCACCCGTTTCATTCTCAGGAGCCAACAGAAGATACGAGGATGTTATACTGAAACGCGCGCCTTGCGACCTGGTGCGGCGCACGCATGTCGAACTTAAGATGAGCGTACTTGCCGGTGTATCCGTGCGTTGCCTTGCCTGCGAGCGGCCAGCAAATCCCGAGCCGCTTTTCCGTGTGTGGCTTTCCGTTGCATGCATGCCCCGCGTGCCCGATCGAGTTTCTCTACCCCCAGCCGGATGATGCCGCGATGGAAGCCATCTCCAGCGATCGTCACTTCCCCGGCGAGCTTAGCGAGGAAGCCGCCGCGCGGCGACCACAAATGAAAAGCGCGACTAGAGCGTTGTATGTGGACGCGCTCGCCAGTTATCGCCATCCGCACGTTTCCACCAGCAGCATGATGGCTATTGGCAGGAAGCCCGCCGCATGACTTGTCCGGTTTGCGACGAGCAAAACTTCGCGTATCTCTTCGTCGTCCGCGGATTACCGGTGGTGCGCTGCCGGGCCTGCGGCTGCATGGCACTGGGCGCGTCGCCAGCCGCGGCCGACTACAGCGATTTCTACGGGGGGCATGCATTCGATTCCGGCGACGTTTCGGCGCCGGCCGATTCCGAGACGGAGCGGGATGCGTCCCTGCGCTATCTGGATGCGCTTCGCCGCCGGGGCGTGCAAGGCGGCTCGCTATTGGTAATCAGGGGACCCAGTCCGTGCGTGGATCCCGGGAACCTCATCGATCGGGCGAAGGCAGCCGGTTTTCGGATAGATACCCTGGACCTCTCCTCGCCTGCCGCTCCTCTGGAACCGGCCGCCTATGATGCCGCGGTCATGCTGCACCAGTTGCAGACGCAGCCGGTGCCCGGTCCTGTGCTGGCGAGCGCGCATGCGGCGCTGCGCCCCCGTGCTCCCCTGCTGCTTACGGTTCCCCGCGTGAACTCCTGGCCAGCCCGATTTTTCGGCCGGCAGTGGACTGAGTGGCGCCCCGAAAATCGCCTGTACTTCGATGAATCCACGATCCAGTTGCTTTTGCTGCGGCACGGCTTTGCGGACATATTGGTCCGCTCGGACCGGCGCCGCTATACCCTGCGCCACATTTATCAGCGAGCATCCACCTGCCCGCGCACCCCGCTTACCCGTTCCATCGCCATGGTCCACGCCATGCTTCCCCTGGCGCGCCAAATGCGCGTGCGGCTAGCCACCTCCGGCATCGTCGTTACGGCCGTGCGGGCAGAGCGGCCGGCCCGGGTCAAATGCTCGATCGTCGTCGCCGCGTTCAATGAGCGGAAATCATTCCCGGTTCTGATGGATGCCCTGCTCAAAAAGGAACTCCCCGGAATGGATCGCGAAATCATCGTTGTGGAAAGTAATTCCACCGATGGCACGCGCGCGCTGGCGCAGCAATATGCGCATCACCCCCACATCCAGCTCGTGCTCCAGGATCGGCCGCGCGGAAAAGGCCACGCCGTACGGGAAGCTTTCCGCCACGCGACCGGCGATATCGTGCTGATTCAGGATGCGGATCTCGAGTACGATCTGAACGACTACGATGCCCTGCTCGCGCCCCTTCTCGCCAACCGCGCGCTTTTCGTGCTGGGCACCCGGCACGGCGACCATTGGAAAATACGCAAGTTTCAGCAGGAGGGCCTGTCGACTGTTCTCAATCTCGGCCACGTCTTCTTCACCGGCCTGATGAACGTTCTCTTCCGCCAGAACATGTCGGATCCCTTCACCATGTTCAAGGTTTTCCGGCGCGATTGCCTATTCGGCCTTGAATTCAACTGCAACCGCTTCGATTTCGACCATGAGTTGGTCATCAAGTTCATCCGAAAAGGTTATGTGCCGCTGGAAATTCCCGTGAACTATGTTTCCCGATCTTTTCGCGAAGGCAAGAAAGTCCGCATGTTCCGCGACCCGGCCGGCTGGATCTGGATAAACTTGAAATTGCGATTCACGCGCCTGTTTCCAGAAGAGCTTGGGTAGGGGGACTCGTCCGGTTTGGTATCATAACCGAAGTTGCTGAAGACCCTTTCCGAGCTGAGTGTTAAGTTATTTGCCGATGGCGCCGACTGCGCGCAGATTACGCGTGCGCGTGCCAATCCGCTGATTCGCGGATTTACCACCAACCCCACGCTGATGCGGGCCGCGGGCGTCGCCGATTACGAGCGCTTCGCGCGACAGGCGCTGGAGATTGTTCCGGATCGTCCACTCTCTTTGGAAGTTATTGCCGACGACTTTCCCGAGATGGAGCGGCAGGCGCGCAAGATTGCCGGCTGGGCAGATAATGTCTATGTCAAGATCCCGGTGGCCAATACCCGTCGGGAGTCTTCGCTGGATCTGATCTGCCGCCTGACGCATTCGGGAATCAAGGTGAACGTCACCGCCGTCTTGACTCCCGCCCAGGTCCGCGCCGCAGCCGCCGCGCTGGGAGGTGGGGCGCCGGCTTACGTCTCGGTATTTGCCGGCCGCATCGCGGACACCGGCCGCGATCCCGTTCCGTTCATGGCCACCGCCGTCCAGATGCTGAGCCCGCACTCCAATATCGAGTTGATCTGGGCCAGCCCGCGCGAGCTTCTGAATATCTGGCATGCGGATGCCGCCGGTTGCCACATTATCACGCTCACCGGCGCCATCCTTTCCAAGCTGGACCTGGTTGGAAAGGATCTTTCCGATTACTCGCTGGAGACCGTGCGCATGTTCTACGGCGACGCGGTCAAGTCCGGCTATCGGCTCTAAGTTCACACTCGCCCGCGCGTAAAGGCAGCTTTACTCGGTAACCTGCACGGGCTGCGGATCGAGCTTGCTGGAAGTGCCCTCGATATCCGTGCCTTCCACTTCCAGCACGTACCGGCCCGGCCGTAGCCGCGGCAAATCCACCGGCATCTGCCAGGCGCCGTAGAGAAAGTTCTTGCGCCCCTTCCGCTACGCCGATGGCTTCCAGCAATTCCTTCGATCCCGCATCCCGCACCGTAATCGTCTTGGCTGCGTCGCAAGCTGCCCGCGTGAATCCGCGCGCATGCTCCGATATCGGCGGCCCAACGCCCGCCGCGTACCACATGCGCGGTTTCTCGTGCAGGATGGCTAACAGCGCCGGACCGTCAAAATAGACGGGACCCCAATGCTTGTCCGTCCGACCAGTTCTCCCAGCAGGCGCCTGTTATAATTCCAACATATACCAGCAGAATGACGGCTCTTAGAGAGCTCAATGAAAGACTTATCGTTCCTGTTCGGCAAGCCGACGCCGGTAAGGGCGGTTGGATCTCCGTCTGTTAGAGACGAGCGCCAAACCGATAACCCAGGGGCCAATGCGGCCGAACCCTCACGCATTTACTCGCTCGGCGCGTTGGCGGCGGCAATCTATCTGACATTCGCCATTCTGGTGGGATCGGCGGATATTTTCTATATCCTTCGCCATTACACCAGGTTTCCTTTCGGCGACCATTGGATCTGGCTAGAGAGGTTTTACAGAAATGGTCTGCTTGCAACGCTTTATGCTCAGTTCAATGAGCACCGGCTGGTCATACCGGGACTGTGGTATTTCCTCGATCACCGTTATTTTGGCGGCACGAATACCTTTCTCGTCCTTCTCATGGTCCTGATGCAGATCGGGTGCATCATCCTTGCTATTCTTCCCGTTTGCCGGCAAACCGATGTCCCGAGGCCGGTCCGTTTTGTCTTCGCAGGTTTCGTTACGATCACGATGCTATGGTTCATTCAGGCCGAGGATTTCTTCTACCCGTACCAGATCTGCATCGTATGCTGCAACCTCGGTATTCTCGGAACATTGCATTTGTTTGCCCGGTTTGTCGAACGGACCGGGCAGCCCCGGTCGCTCGTGTGGGTGGGAACTGGCATGCTTGCTTGTGCGTTGTGGGCGAATTTCTCGAACGGACATGGGATCCTCGTATGGCCGGTATTGCTGGCGGTAGGCCTGCTGCTGCGGCTTCCCGCACGGTGGTTGTCGATCGTCTTGCTGCTCATGCTGTGCGCTCTGGGGATCTACTTCTTCCACTACCGGACGCCAACTCAGCACGCTAGTCCTTTGGAATCGTTGCAACACCCCATCTGGGTCATGCATTATGTCGTTCTCATGGTCGGGCTTCCGTTTTTTGGGGCCGGCACGCAGGATATCTCGTTGTCCAGTCATGTGGGGAGTTACGTCGCGAGCATTTCCGGCATTCTGCTCGCTGTTGTCCTGCTTCTGCGCTTTGCGAAGACAAAAGCGGTGCAGAGGAGCCGGGAACAAGTCATCTATTGTTCTTTGATCCTCCTCTGCCTGGGGGCGTGTTTCATTACCGCCCTGGGCCGCAGCCGCTTCCCGCTTTGGCAGGCGCTGTCCGGCCGCTATGCTCCGGTCCCTCTGTTGTTCTGGATTAGTCTGATTGCGCTGATCACGGGCTACTTATGCGCTTGGGAAGTTCGCGGAGGACTCGGCCGCGCGGTTTGGTGCGCCCTTCTGATGATGGCGTCCATGGCGACGCTGTCGACGCAGGCGCTGCTGGGCCAGTACATGGCTGGCCGGGAACGACAGCAAGCGGCCGCGGCGTTGTCGATAACCGTGGGTGTGCCTGATCTGGCGCGAATCGGAGAGGAGCTTAGTGGGCAGTTTGACCGGATACGCTTCGTTGATCGGGCGGCGATGCCGTTCCTGGGCCACTCTATGTTTTGGCGCCCGCAAGCCGCAGTCCTCGGTACGCCTCTGCTCGACCATTTCCAATTGGTTCCAGCCAATGAATGTTTGGGGTTCGTCGATACGGTCAATCTATTGCCGGAGCCGGCGTCGAAGGGGGCGCGCTTGCTCGGATGGGCGTGGGATGGCCGCCAGCGGAGTGAGATCAACGGAATTTGGGTCGTGGATGACCGGAACGTAATCCGTGGTCTGGGAATCACGGGCCTGTCTCGGCCCGATGTGGCTGCCACACATTCAAATTACGCCATGGAATCCGCAGGCTGGGTCGCATATTCGCAGTTGCCGGCGCAAGGATCCGATGCGCTGACGGTCTTCGCAGGCCTGCGCGGCGGAAAGTCGGTCTGCCAGATCGGAACCTCCCGCGCGCCCGCGCCGCAGGGTGGGGGTTCAAGCCGATACGATTGGCGCGGAATCAATGAGCCGGAGGCGGTATGGGTTCGCCGGCGCCGCGGGTCGTGGCTGCCCAGTTGGCGACGAGGTATCCGGCAGCCACACTCAGCACAATCACCGCCGGCATGAAGTTGCGCGTCTCGACAAGCCAACTAAAAAAGGCGCTGGAGACGAACAGGACAGGGATCAAATAGACGGCGATGCGCCGGAGCGAGAGAGGAGTCTGTTTCCAGCCGAGCGCCAGGATGGGCGTGAGTGAGCCGGCGGTCAACAGGAAAGGATAAGGCCAGCGCGAGTCGGAGAGATTTCGGATCACGTGCTGAATTGTAACGCCGCTGATATCCTTGTATTCCATTGGTCCCCTGAACACGAAAACACGCACCCCCAGATAGACGGCGGCACAGCATGCCAGGAGCACGGCAACCTTGATTGGATAGCGCTTATCTTTCCGGCCGAAGAGCGTGTAGTAACCGGCCATAGCCAAGACGGATTCCTTGGCCAGCGCACCGATTACAAGGGTGGTTAAGAAAAATGGGAAATCCTCCCGCTCGATAAACAGAAACGCCAGGACAAACGATAAGTGAGACATGGGGTCGGTTAGCTGGCCGACGTAGTTTTGAAAGCTTATCGGAAAGACGGCCGTGGTAAGCAGTAACGCGATAATGGCGCCTGCGTGGCCCGTAAAGACCCGAGCGTAACGGTAGACGGAATACAAGAGCAGCATGCCGAACAGGAGACGGTAGAGATCGCGGGCCTGCGGGAAACTCCAGCCGCCTAATTGCAGCCAGCGCACGACGGAGTTGGGCAGGAATCGAGTTACGTGGGGCGTGTAAAACCGATTCCTCTGGATGACGTTATCCTCAAGCGTGTTCTGCCAGGCGGTATTTTGCACGTTGGCAAAAGCGTTAGGCCCATAGTCTACGGTGTACTGGTGTACCCTGTTGGTAATCTTGGTCAGGAGAAGGATGAGGAAAACCAGGGCAACCGCCTGGCGGCGGGTGAGGCGCGGGGCTTCAGCCCTATACATCAGGTAACAGGCCGCCAAGGTGAGCAGGTAACCGGCGCCGGTCCGTAATAAGGCGGCGGTTCCGGTGGCAGGCGAAGGGGCGTGCCAGCGAAACAGAAAAGGCAGGCTGGCGATGCCGGCAAGAATCCAGATTGAGACAAGCAACCACAGCTTTCGGTTGGCAAGTACTCTCCGCACCGGCATCTAACGTATCAGGTTCCGCCGGACACGCGCCACCGAGTGCAGCTTCCTGGGGACGGGGAACCGAGGAACTCGGCCGCCGCTCAGTCGTACAGCCCGCACCACCGCCGCATTCTCTCAGGCAGCCAGTGCCGTCCCAAACTCTGCTCCAAAGGACGGATGTAGCCGGGGTCCATTCCCAAAGCCTTCGCGGCTCGCACCACTGCGCGCACCAGTTCTCTTCTATCCGCGCCGGCGATGTGCGGGAACGATGCCAGTACATCGATGCGGCACCGGCAGATGTGCGCCACGAAATTGGAAGCCCACGCGCCGCTGACAGGCGTGCTGGCGTTGGCCCACCGCAACAGAGACGCCCGCTGGCGATTGACGAATGCCGCATCCAGTCCGCATTCCGTCCCCGCGCGCCGCAGGAACCAGCGCGCGTACTCATAGCGGTCGCTGGAGTTCAGATCTCCGTAAACCAGCCGCACATCCGGCCGCTGCTCGTAGACGAACGCCGCGATATTGGATATCGGCAGCGTTTCGTAGAGGCCTCCGCCAGCCACCGGCGCAGGCGAGTTCAGCCAGTCGTAGAAGCTGCCTGGACCGGTCGCGGCGAGCTGCCTCTCCCAGATCTGGCGTTGTTCGTAAGGCGCACAGAAAAAGCATTGGACCATGATGGGCGCCACCGCGACGCCATTCTCGAAGCGGTCCAACGTGGTCATAGGATGGCGCCGTGATGAAACGCGGTTGCGCGGCGCCGCATCCGCCGGGTTCATGGAGTATCCGAGCCTGGCCACCTGGGCCGCATACGGAGGCTGCCTGCGCAGCACTTCAACTACGTCGGGCGCTAACATCTGGCGCCAATCTCCGACGCGCCCCTGGCGGAAGAAACCGGAGAACTCTCCCGCCATGCTGCGCATCAGGTCGATGCCGCACATTTCCACAGCGGCTTCTATCCGCTCCAGCGGCGCCGGATGAATGCGTGAAGTCACGTCGCGCAATGCGGCTACCGGATCTGCCCGCAGATCTTCGTAACGGACGGTGTGTGTGCCTTCGCAAGCCATCCATTCGAGCGAGCAGTCCAGGTCCGCGGAAAATGGCTGGTTCGCGGCGTAGGTGGTCATGCCGTTGCGCGCGAAGCCCGTCCACAACATGCGGCGCAGGAAGTCCTGGTTGAGCGTCTCGTTCCGAAAGTCGTGCACGTGGTCATAGAGCGAGAGCAAGACGTCGCCGGGGTGCCGGATTGTGGTGATCACCACCGCGCGATTCGTCCGAATCCAGCTCAGCACTTCCGGATTGGGCCGGATGTGGTAATGCGTGACCCAGCGCTCTCCGGCCTTGTCCAGCTTGGCGCAATCGAGCGGTGGCGGCACGTAGAACTGCGGCAGCCGGTACTCTCCCGCCAGCAAATGGCGCAGCCAGGTATTGCCTGTTTTCGGCGTACTCAGAATTAAGATGCGAAGGCCCGGATCCGTTCCCACGTTGCCGGAGACGGTCTGTTACGGGCGAATGTTACAATGAGTCGCCAGGCAGCGAGCTTCGGCACACCAGTTCTCACTGCACAGTAAAGCCGTTCGGCAGATCCGCCTCCGCGCTCCCGGTGGTAACCGCGATCGTGTAGAGACTGCCATTCGTAGCCGTCAACGACGGGACCGCGCTGGCACTGATATTCAGTTGCACGGTCAGGCTGGTGGGGCTCAGCACAGTTACATTGGAAGCCGTTATCCCAGTGGGCACCGCCACTTGGGTGCCCGCTCCAAAGTTCGTGCCGATCCCCGAAATGGTCACTGTCAAATTTTGACCGGTGCTCCCGGCATTGGGAGCCGCTTGAGTGATCACCGGCGTCGTGAGCGGCAGCAGTTGATCGAGCAGGCCGGTAACGATGAAAACCGCCATCTGGCCCCGGGTCAACGGATTGCTGGGACAATAAACCCCAACTGAGCAGCCTCCGGTAATCCCCAATTGCGCCATCTTCTGGACAAATGGAAAGTAACTGCTCGAGGACGGCACATCCGAGAAATACGGAGTTGAGGAATAGGTGAAGGAGATCGTTCCATACCTGGCTACCATAATGAAAACAGCCATCTCTCCGCGGGTGACCGGGTCATTGGGGCAATAGTTGCCCGACCCGCATCCGGCAGTGATGCCCAGATCCTTCATCTTCTGGATGAACTTGAAGAAGCCATTGCTCGCTGGCACGTCACTGAAATAGGGAGTCGTGGTGTAGTTGAAGCTATTTCCCCGGAACATGGCCGTGATAATGAAAACAGCCATTTCACCGCGCGTGGTGGTCGAATTCGGACAGTATTGGAGCGGGCTCGTGGCGCATCCTCCCGTAATGCCCGCTTCGTACATCACGTTGATGAAGTTGAAAAAGGCATTGGACGGCGGCACATCGCTAAAAGGCACGTTGTCCACCCGGACCGCAAACGCATCGTAGAGACCGGCGGTCGATTGCTGGATCGCGCTGGAGGTGACGGGAAAATTCGTCGCGAAAGTAAGACCCGAAACGTACGCCACGCCGTCTGGCGTTACCGCCAGGTTCTGGCCCAGGTTGTTGTCCGAGCCGCCAATGCAGGTGGAGGACAAGAACGATTGGCCGCTAGGGCTGATCTCGGTCAAAAAGGCGGCAGGAGCCGAAACGATGCCGGCATAGGCGCCGGAGCCGGTAGGCGGCACAGCCAGAGCCAAGATCTGGTTCTGCGTCAGGCCGTTGTACGTGACCGTGCTCCAGTCGGCTTGCACTGTGCCACCGTTCGTCCCGGTGACTATGCCGGATCCCAGGAAGGCGAGATAGACGTTGTTGGCGGCGTCTACGGCCACCAAAAACGGCGTGCTGACAGTTTCCGGCGACAGAGTCGCCTGCGTCCAACCGGTGGCGGGGTTCGTCGAATAATACAATCCACTTGGTGTCGCGGCGTAGATTATGGCGGTCGAGGCGTTAATCGCCAAGCTGGTCACGGAACCCACCGGTAATCCGCCGTTGGCCGCAGCCCAATGGGCCCCGCCGTCGACGGTCTTGTAGACGCCGCTGGGGGTGCCCGCATAGGCTGTCATCAAATTGTTCGGATCGGCGACTATCGCATTGATGGCCCCCGCTGGAGGCGGGGTTAAAGGGCTGTTCCACGACGAACCTGCATTTGTGCCATAGATCAGGCCACTGCCGGATCCCACATAGACCGTCGAAGTCGAAGAACTGGTCTTTCCTACCGCTATCGCGGCGGAGGCACCCACCGCTTGGGCCAGTTGCGTCCAAGTGGTGCCGCCATTGGTGGTCTGATAAAGGTTGCCGCTGCCGGCTGCATAAACGATAGACGTTGCAATCGGATCTACCGCGATCGCGTCAACGGTTGTAGTTGTGACGACAGCGCCGCTGTTCGCCAGCGCGCCCGTTGGCGTCCAGGCGCTGCCGCCGCTCGCCAGCTTATAGACTCCGCCGCCCGTGGCGTTGAGCGCGCTGGCGCCGGCGTAAAGATTGCCGCTCGGGTCGAAGGCCAACGCGTTCACCTGGTCGAAACTCCCCGTCAGGCCTGGAGTTATGGGCGACCAGTTGGAACTCGAAGCGCTCACAGTGCCTTCCATTAACACGGCCGGCCCGCCATTCCAGGCGCCGGAAATCGGATTCACCGTTGGAAAACCGATGCACTCGGTGGTTCCGGACACGTAGGCGTTCCCCTCCAGGTCCACGCCGATGCCCGATCCGCGCTCCTGGATAAAGCTGCTGCCCAGCCCGCCAATATAGGTGCCATAGACAAGGCTGCCGCTGGGGTTCAGCTTGACCGCAAAGCCATCGCTCAACCCGCCGCCGTACGCAGTTTGCGCAGCGCCGGACGTAATCTGTGGGAAGCTTGGATTGTTTGTCATTCCCGTGACATACGCGTCGTCTTGCGCGTCCAGGGCGATTCCGAAGCCTGCGGTCTGCAGCGCGGCGCCGGAGTTTCCCAAAATAACCGGCCCATAACCCACGCTCGTGCCTCCGGCGTTGACTTTCAGAACATATCCTTGACCGGGCGAAGGGGCAAACGCAGTACCGGTCGTGCCCGTCACGTAAGCGTCGCCGGTGCTATCCACGGCGATGCCGTATCCGATGCCTGTGTTTAAGGGCAGGTATGTGGAATACGCAAATGTGCCGCCGCCAGCACTAACTTCGGTCAAGAAACCAGAAGACGGCGTGCTTGAGATGGAACAGGGCGAGCAGAAGGCCGTACCGCTCGATGACGCCGACGCTGTCCCCGTCACATACGCGTTTCCGGAAGGATCGACCGCAATGCCGCGTCCCCAGAAACTGCCGCTTCCACCCAGATAGGTGGAGTAAACCGGCAAGGTTCCCGCGGCATTCACCTCGGTCACAAACGCGTTTGGATCGCTGCCATTACCATGGAAAGTGCTCTGCGGTGCATTCTGCGTCGGAAAGTTGTTCGAAGTGGTGGAACCCGTAACGTAGGCATTTCCGACCGTGTCTACTGCGATGCCGCCGGCTATATCCTGGCCGCTGCCGCCGAAAAACACGGAATAGAGCAGCGTGGTTCCGGTGGCATTCATCTTGACGATGAACACATAAGAGTGGGTTCCAAACAGCGGCGCTACCGGGTGACCGGCAAAAGTACTTCCACCGTTGTATCCGGCCACGTAGACGTTTCCTTCGAAATCCACCGCCACGGCCGGATAGGTCGTCGTGGTGGCGGCCTCCGAGACGCTTGTCACTTCGTCGCCAGGCGAGCCCAAATAGGTCGCGAAAGTAAGGGTGGGATCGATGACCAGTGGTTTGCGCTTGTCGTATCCGGCGATTTCAAATCCGACGCGGTTACGCGACTGAATGACGTACCGCCCCTCGACGGCTTGCCGTCCGCCGGCGCCCACCTGATAAACGATGGGCTTGTGCTGGCGGATCTCGCCGTTCGCCGCGCTCAGTACCAGGTTACCGGCACGATCCAGGTGCATGCCATCCACACCGTCGAACTGCAGCCGAACGGCTCTCGGGTTGGCGCCTGGGGCGACCACAAAATCGTACTCAAGCTGCCCTTGACTTCCGTAGAAGGCCAGGTCGACCCCGGGGTAAAGCTCCCGATAACGCACGCGGGCGAAATTTGGAGCGCCCGGTACCCACTTGGCCGGATCGTTTCCAATAAAATAGCTGCTGATGGCGCTTTGCTTCTCGCCGCCGGCCATCGCCGGCGCAGAGTTGGCGCCCGGAAAACTCATCCGGATGGCGGACTGATGCCGCGCCTTGCCCGCCGACTGCAGGTTCAAGAAGACTTCGGAAGGACTCAACAAAATCGAGTAATCGCTTCCGTGGGACAGAAACTTCACGCGGGCGTCGGCTTGCCCCCGGTTTTCTTCAAAACTCAAAGGCAGTTTGCCGTAGTTGACGAGCGCCCGCGTCTTTACTTCCTCGGGTACCCGATCCGTGCCAGCGCGATTCGCCGCGTTCGATAGCGCGCCCAGGGAAAGGAGGAGCGCCACAGACAGACTCGTATGGTTTCGTAGGTTCATGATTTGTCCAAAGATTGAAGTATATCGCGTACAGGCTGTCCTTGGCACGCAGGCCGGCAAAAAACGGTACTGGTTCTTAGGATCTGGCGCGCTTGGACGGCTTAAGATGAGGTCTAGGCAGCCCTCCGGCGTTGGCCGCACCATTTTTGCACCCTGCGTGCGGTAAGATCGGATGACGCTCCCGACAAAGCAAATCTGCAAGCGGTTGGGTCAAGCGCTGGCCCTGCATCCGATCGCCTGGCTGTTGGTAGGCGGCACGCTTTTCTGGGTGTGGGGCGGCTTGATCCCCCGGATCAGATGGAACGCCATCGAGATGATGATGGCGAAGAATCTGCTCGCCGGAAACGGCTTGGTCGTGGCGCCGCTGGATCCTCCGGCGCTGTGGCGTCCTCTGCTCGGCGCACTGGTCTGCGCTTTTGTAGAGTTATTCACCACCAGCCCCCGCCTCGTCTATCAGATTGTCTATGCCGTCTCATTGACAACGTTCTTGATCGCGAGCTTCTACGCAGCCCGCGCGCTCTGGGATGCGGCTGCAGGGTACATGGCCTGTTTGTTTATCCTCACCAGCGGCGCGCTGACCAGCCGCCTCATCAGCCACGTTCACAGCATTTCCCATGTGGTTTTCCTGCTGGCCGCCGGTCCCGCGCTATGGTTTACGGTGCTGGCGCTGCGGGAGCAGACATGGCGCCGCCTGTTGGCCGCGGGTCTTTCGTGGGGCTTGGCATACCTGGCGAGATGGGAAGCCCTGCTCTTCTTCGTCATCGCCACCGGGGTCTTACTATGCGCCATGTATAGCGGGAAGAGGGATTTTCGCGCGCTCGGGCGAGGTTCTTTCGCGGTGCTGGGTTTTGCGGCGCTCTTCGTCCCCGCCACCATCTACGAGAGCTGGGCCAAATCGCAATACCATATCTGGGGACCTTCCGCCATTACGACCTTCTATGCCTCGGAGGCCTGGGTGACCGGCACCGGCGACGAGGATGCCGGCTTTGCAGATGCCCAACGTAAATACGGCCCACTGGAATCCAATCGATTTGGCATTTTGCAGGCCGTAGCCCACAACCCGGCCGCCTTCTGGGTCAGACTGCGCATTAACGTCCCGAAGTTCTTCCATCTTTTCATGGACAGGCAGTTCTTCGACCCGGTCTGGCTAGTGCTGCTTTTGGGCGTGGCCTGCGGCACGGGCTGGACCCGAACTCGCCGGCTGGCATTGGGCCTGCTTCTGCTGCTCTTCCTGAGTTCGACGCTTACGATTTGGTGCTTCCATATCGACTCCCGTTACCTGGTCGCCGGTCTGCCCACTCTTTTGCTGATCCTTTGCGGCGGGGTGACCTGCATCGGAGACCGGGTGAACCGGGTCTTTGGCCGCGGGAAATTGACCGTCAGCGTAGCCTGCTTCCTTCTGTTGGGTTTGCGCTGCGGTGGAGCCTCCTACCGGGAGTTGCTGGCGGCCGGGAATAATCCGAATCGCGGCGCTGGCATCCGTACGGTGGAATTCGCGCGCGATCTGGCCCAACACTTCCGCCAGGTCGTCGATCCCGCGCGCCCAATGGCATTGGTGGTGCGGCCAGCCCGCGACTCGGGGATGAATCCCACCGACATGTTTCTGGTGTCGTACTACGCGGGAACCGCTATTGCGTGGCGGACCCCGGCGCTGTATCCGCGAGACAAGATTTTCTCGATGCGCCCGAAAGATCCCGACTATCTATATATGCCCGCGGAATCGCCGTGGCAGACGGATATTCTTCCGCGTGGCCGGTCTATCGCGGCATATCCGGCTAATGGCGGCGATGTCTATTATCTGTATCGAATGCATTGAGCGCGCCGATGGGTGCGCAGCCGTAAACGCCAAAACGCTGATACAATCTGGGGTTCTTTGCACAGTCGCCGGCATACTTCTCCTCACTGCCCCATGTGCGGGCGGCCAACACATCTGCGCCGCTCGGCGGTTCCGAACTGCGCGTTACGCGCGTGCCCGGAATGCAGACTGGAATTTGTGGACCCGCAGCCGGAAGATTCCGTTCTGGCTGCCATTTACAGCGACGATTACTTTCTCGGGGAACGGGACGCCGAAGGGGCCGAACGGCGATCGAGAATGAAAAGGGCCACGGGAGCGTTGTACATCGATACGCTTGCCCGGCTCGTCCGGCCGGAAAACGCGGACTTGCTCGAAATCGGCTGTGGTCACGGCGAGGTCCTGCTGGAGGCCCGCAAACGGGGGTTTCGCGTCTCCGGTATCGAGATCTCCGCGCACGCCGCGGCGATTGCCAACTGCTGCCTGGGGGAGCCGGCGGTCTCGGTTGGTACGCTCGAGACGCTTCCCCTGGCGCGGGACCGCTTCGGCGCAGTTCTGGCGGCGGATGTGATCGAGCACGTTCGCGATCCGGAAGGCTTGCTGCTGCGCATCCGCGAAATGCTGATCCCGGGCGGCGTCCTGCTGTTGATCACGCCCTCGCTGGATAGTTGGACGCGCCGCCTCCTGCGCAGCCGCTGGATGGAATACAAAGTCGAGCATTTGTATTATTTCAGCGCGATGTCCGTCCGGCTGTTGTTGGAACGCTGCGGCTTCGACGAAATCCGCGTCTCGCCCAGCCGCAAGGTGCTGACGATCGACTACATCGCGCGTCACTTTTCCCGGTTCCGCGTGCCTATCTTGAGTCCGCTGATTAGTCTGTTGCGCCTGGCGGTTCCCGGCCGAATCGCCCATCGCCACCTGCTGGTCTCCGCCAGCGGGTTGATGGCGATCGCCAGGAAGGCGGGTGCGCGGCGGCCAGAATAAATTGCCCGGTTTGTGACGAGTCGAGCTTCGCCCGTCTTTCGATCGTCCCGCGGGTCGAGCGGTAATGCGCTGCCAAGGCTGCGGCTGTGTGGCTGGACGCGCTGCCTGCACAAGCGGACTGCGCAACGGTCGCCCGATGCGGCCACGCGCTAATATCGGTGCGCTCCGGCGCCGCGACGCTCATCTGGCCAAAATCGAAAGGCGGAAGGAAAGGGAAGTAACGACCATGACGAATCTCGAACGAATAAGGAAAGAACTAAGCCCTGCCGTCGCAAGAAGGTGGCGGCCCGCGCGGCCCAGCTCATCCCTAGGAAATGGCACTGCAGGAACTCCGGCGCGCGCGCCGGCTCACTCAGACTGCGTATGGCCAAAGCCCTCGGGATCGGCCAGGACGGCATCTCCAAACTCGAAAAGGGGGGAACTTCTGCTTTCGACTCTGCGGAAGACCGTCCAGGCCATGGGCGGAAGCCTGTCTCTGGTAGCTGAATTCCTGGCGGTGGCGCAACGGAGGCCCTTACGCGTGCCGCGTCGTCGCGTGCTCTTGCGCCTCTTCCGGCCGCAGGTAATCGCCCCGGGAAAGGTGATGCTCGAGCCACACATACAGCACGATGAACAGGTAGCGGCTTCCCATCTCCTTGATCTTCAGCTTGGACATGCCCGACTTGCGATTGGTCCATGAGATCGGCAGCACCGCGTAGGAATACCCGCGCACGATCGCTTTCAAGGGCATCTCCACGGTCAGATTGAAGTGCGGCGAGAGCAGCGGCTGCATGCCCTCGATAGCCTGCCGGCGGTAACATTTGAACGCATTGGTGATGTCGTTGTATCGCAGCCGGAACAACACCCGAATAAACCAGTTGGCCATCCGGTTGATGGCCAGTTTGTGCACCGGATAATCCACGATCTTGCTGCCGTGGATAAATCGCGAGCCAAACGCGCAATCGTATCCCTCTTCGAGTTTCCGGTAGTATCGAACCAGATCTTCGGGGCTGTCGGACCCGTCGGCCATCACGATGGCTAGGGCTTCGCCGGTGGCTTGCGTCAACCCGGCGCGTACGGCCATCCCAAAGCCGTGGCGTCCGGTATTAGTCACCAGCCGGACACCGGGATAATGCTCCATCGACTGCTGGATGCGGGCCACCGTTTGATCGGTGCTGCCGTCGTCCACCACCATGATTTCAAACGGAATCCGCTCTCTCGCCAGGGCCGTGGCGATGTCGGCGACCGTCCGCTCGATCGACCCCTCCTCGTCGCGCGCCGGAATGACCACCGATAGCTTCATCCCCCACTAGCTCCGTGGGCCCGCTGGCGCATCCCCGCGGCGGGTGTGCCGCGCGGCGATGTCGTCCAGAATTCGGGGCAGATCGTACTGCATTTTCCAGTTCGGGAAATGCGCCCGCAGCTTGCTCAGGTCCGAAATGTAACAGATGTGATCGCCGATGCGGTTAGTATCGTTGTAACTGTACCGCAACTTCAGTCCCATGGCTGCCAGCGCCTCGACAGTCTCCAGAATAGACAAACTGTTCGCCCGGCCGCCGCCCAGGTTATAGACTTCCCCGCAGCGCGGGGAACGGAAGAATTCCAGAAACAGATGGGCCACATCGTAGCTATGGATTTGGTCGCGCACCTGCTTCCCTTTGTAACCGTAGATGGTGTATTCCTTGCCGGTTGCGGCGCAGTGAACGATGTAAGCCAGGTAGCCGTGCAATTCCACAGCGGCGTGCTGCGGTCCGGTAAGGCAACCGCCGCGAAAAACGCCTACGGGCATCTGAAAATAGCGCCCGAATTCCTGGCACATGACATCGGCGGCCACTTTGGAAGCGCCAAAAACGGAATGCAGGCACTGGTCGATCGACATGTTCTCGTCCACGCCATCCAAGCCGCCGGCGTAGTCGTAGCGCTTGTCGAGTTCGATGAGCGGTAGGTAATTGGGCCGATCGCCGTAGACCTTATTCGTGCTCGTAAAACAGAACGGCGATTCGCGGCAGAAATCGCGCGCGGCCACCAGCAGGTTCATGGTGCCCAGCGCATTCACGTCGAAATCGTCGTAGGGGATCGCTGCCGCCTTGTCGTGGGAAGGCTGCGCGGCGGTGTGAATGATGAATTGCGGCCGTTCGGCGTCCAACACCTGACGGACGGCGTGCCGGTCGCGGATATCGATGGGCAAGTGCCGGTAACGGGGAAGCGTCGTCTGCAGCTCCCGCACGACCGGATCCGTCGTGCCTTGCTCGCCGAAAAACTGCAGGCGCATATTGTTATCGATCCCCACGACCTCCCAGCCTTCGGCCGAGAGTTGGCGGACGCATTCCGACCCGATTAGCCCGCCGGATCCGGTGACAAGAGCCTTCATAGCCAAGACCTACTCTACTATTACGCGAGCCTGCACGGCAAACCGCGCGGCGGGGCGGCTCAAGGCTTCCCGGCTGCTGTCCGCACGAAGACGTATTCGTTGCAGCCCAACGACCCGCCGCAGGTGGTCAGGCGCGTCAAGGTGAAGCCACGGCGCAAATAAAAGTCCAGGATGGCCTCCGGCTTGGCAACCTCGAACGGAAGGCCGCCTACCCAATCGATTAGGTCCCGCCAGGGAGACATGCCGCGCTCTTTGCCCTCGTTGCGCCAGGTTTCGAAGGGCCGCGCGCGCAGAAAATCCTTTAGCGTCCTGCGCCAATACAAATGCACCAGGACGGGAATCGTCACCAGGAAACGCAAGCCGCCAGGCAACCGATTGTAAGCGCGTTTGATCGCTCGCCAACGGTTGCTGATCTTGCCTTGATCGTTGTAAATGGCGATGAAAAGTTTCCCGTCTGGCGCTACCAACCCGGCGGCATTGTCAAGAGCCTGCCACATCGCGCCGGTATGATGCAGGACTCCCCACGAGTACACCACCTCGAAGGATCCCAAGCCGACAAGGTAACTGCTGTCCAGAGCCGAGCCTTGTTCTATGCGCCAATCCGGGTCCTCCGGAAAGTAGCGCTGGCGTAATTGATGGGCGCAAGCTACCGATTGCGGATCGTAATCGAAGCAATGCACGCGGGCGCCAAGGCGGCGCGCTGCCAGGCTGAATAGACCGCTGCCACAGCCGATGTCGAGAAACGTCTTGCCGCGTAAATCGGACACTCCCAGCATGCGGCACAACGAATCTTCAGCCCTTACGATGCGGCTTTCGTCAAGGATAGAAAGGAAGCGCTGCCAGTTTTCCCCGAAGGCGAAGCGTTCACGCGCGGCGATCTCTTGCTGCGAGGTAGCGGGCATCAACCTCAACTCTAGCGCAGCTCTCTTAAGCCATGTTATCTATCGGGGCAAACGGTAGCACGGCCTGCCCCGCGCGCTTACGCAAGAGCCACTTGCTGTACGGCGGCACGTCGTTCTTTGCGAGATCCTGCAGAATGAGATCGGTCACTTCCCGGTCGCGCACATCCGGCGCCATCCGCTCCAACCGGCCTTCACGGCGGAGCAACTCCGATTTCTCCTTCGAAAGCATCTGCTTGGCGGAGTCGCTAAGCTGATCGAACAAGCCCTGTGCTGTCGTCTGGCGGAACTGCTCGTATTCAAGAATCAGGGCTCGCTCCTCGACTTCCTGATTCTGCCGCAGGATGGCGCGCTCGCGCTGGCGGTAACGCTCCTTTGCGGCGGCCTCCATATGCTCATCTAGAAAGCGGCGGCGGGATGCCGGGTCCTTCACGATCTTCACTACCAATCCGGCTGCGTTCTTCAAGCTCTGGCCAGTGCGCTGCTTCTGTCTGCATATGTCGATTGCCATCTCGCACCAGTCGAGCAACTCCTGACCTTCCCCGGCTGCCGCTCCCATATCCAGTGCGCGTGATACGTAACTGGCCGCTACGTGCGGCAGCACGCCTTCCTGCTTCATGGCAAGCACAAGTTGTGCAGCGCGTTCCAGAGCGTATAACTGCTCTGGCGTCTCGGCCGCAGCGCTCCATCCTGTTGCCTGTTTGTAACCAAAGCCGGCTTTCTCCAGAGTATTTTGACAGTGTGCCCGGCTCAATTCCGGGCAAGTTGTGCTCTGTAACATCAAGCTTTTACGCTCAGGCACGTAAGAGGGATGCCGATGCATGGCAATACGCCAGTCCTCTGCGGAAATTACGTTATAAGATCCGAGCACCTGGATTTTAATTAACTGGTCGAATGCCGGCTCTAGAGTCTGCATCAGCCGCGAAAAGTAATGTGGCGGATTCAGAATGCCCACGTGCTCCATCGCCAACTTCCGGGCATCCATGACGATCAGGTCGGTTTTCTCGAAGGCGACAGCAAAGAACCGATATAAGTGCTTGGCCGTAATTCCATCGAGTTCCATATACCGCCCGGCGTCCAGCACCCGGAAGAAACCATTGTTGATGGATTGGATTAGTTTGTCGGTCCAGGTAATGCTGCCGGTGCAGCGGCCGGTCTCGCGGTTCAATAGAAAGCTGGCTTCTTGGAATACATTGCTCCACTTCACTTCTTCCTGCTGGTCGGTGGCCGTGAGTGCCCGGAAGCGCAATGGAATGAAGCGGTCCATGGCTAGTTTCAGGCGCTGGTAAAACTTACCGTGAACCGAGTTGATATTAAGCATCCGGGCGATTTCGCGCCCACTAAAGGTCACTGTCTTGGCAAAGTTGTTACGGAATGTCAGGACTCCCAATACAACGAAAATATCGAGGTCTTGTTCGGTAGGCAGGCCTAGCTCGTTGTTGCCCTGGATCTGCCACACCACCTCCATTTCGCCCCCGTTGGGAAGCACCTTTGTGCCCTTGATCTCGATCTTGCCGATACGCTTGCCGACCCTGCGTTCCAATACCGCAAAAGGAATCGCGGCGAGGTTCTCTTCCTCGACCGAAAGGTTGACGAGTGCAGGCTTGGGATTGTTTCTTGTCACGTGTAAGCCTTTGGGTACGCGAAGTGCATCTTCTGCTTTTGTAACATCAGTCCGGTGTTTTGTTCTAGGGATTTACGATGAAGCCCATGTGCAGGCGGTCCTTTTATTGGTGAGCACACACCAAGCCAACCAAAACTTCGTGCCATGTGCGTGACTGTGGTGCCTTTGGTGGGTTTATCCAAACCATTAAACCATTCCATATAGGAGTTCGAGCGAAGTCGGGCGAAACGCGAGAAACCTTTTTGATTCAGCTAATTACGAGCAAACATAGGGGCATGCAGGGCATGTGCTTCACCGTAAGGCTCATGGGTTTGATCGTAAGGCTCATGTGACTGGCCGTAAGAGACTTGTAACGCTATCAAAACACAGGAGATCCGGGAATGTGCTTGGGCGTAAGCAAATAAGTATATTATTCTCATGAACTTAGCAGAATATCCAAGCCCTTACTTGACAGGCGTTTACGCTGAAACACACGAGCCGACTGTTCTGCTTACGCTGAAGCACATACAGGGATAGCCCGGTTTACGCCAGAGCACGCAACCAGTGGGTGACGTTTATGATGAAACTCACGCGGAAACGCGGTAGCCGTGGGTTTAATCATAACGGCAGAGCAACTGGCGCGGATTGCGCGTCCAATTGGCGAAACCAGAGCTCAAGCATCAGCAGCGACCACAACCAGTGCGAGTTGTCGCGCCGCCCGGAATCATGTTCGCGAAGCATCTGCTGCACAAACACCGGCGAGACGATGCCGCGCTGGGTAAACGAGGCACTGGTCAGATGGTCCCATAGAAATGCCCGTAAGGCGCCTCGAAACCACAACGACAGCGGTACCCCAAAGCCCATTTTGCTGCGCTTCAACAGCGGTGCCGGCAAGCGGTCCCCCAAAGCGCGCAACAGAATATACTTGCCCTTGCCATCTCTGATCTTCCAGCCGTGAGGGATCCCCGCCGCAAGTTCTCCAAGCTCATGGTCGAGCAAAGGGCAGCGGACTTCCAGGGAGTTCGCCATAGACATGCGGTCGACTTTCACAAGCATGTCTCCGGGCAGATTCTGCGTGGTCTCAAAGAAAAGCGCCTGCGAGAGCAAATCGACGTTACCGGGAAGCAAAAAAGCCGCCAGCGTGCGCGTCAGGTAAGCGTTATCGGCCGGCAGCATCCATTCCCTCTGAAGCAACTCCTGACGCAAAAACCAAGGCGCAAAGTTGCTCTCAAAGTAACGCTCCAGCGCACTGGAGCGGCTCAGCATATGCAGATAATTCTTGCCGTAAGCCGAATACGGCAGGCACTCGGCCATCCAGGAGGTGAATGCCCGCAATGCCTGCGGCACGCCATCCAGCTTGCGCAATTTCTCGAGTGCCTGGAAGCGCTCGTAGCCTGCAAACAACTCGTCGCCGCCATCCCCGCTCAGCGCCACCTTCACATGCCGAACCGCGAATTCGGAAACAATGAACGTGGGGATGGCCGACGAATCGCCGAAAGGCTCATCGAAGTGCCGAACCAGGCGGGAAACCAGATCAACGGCGTCCGGCCGTACCACGATTTCGTGATGATCGGTATGATACTGGCGCGCCACCATAGCGGCATATTCCAATTCATTAAAGGCGCTCTCTTCAAAACCGATGGAGAACGTGCGCACAGGCTCGGGCGAGGCGAGCGCCATGGATGCCACCACCGAACTGGAATCGATCCCGCCACTCAAGAACGCACCCAACGGCACATCCGCGATCATCCGAATGCGCACGGATTCGTCGAACTTGTCCTGCAACTGCGCGCATACGTCGGCTTCCGAGAAGTCCGCGGGCGTCTCGGCGGCCGGTGTAGGGAATTGCCAGTAGCGGCCTTGGCGGACGGTTCCGTCGGCGTCATAAGTCAGCCAGGATCCCGGCGGAAGCTTACGCACCGCTCGAAAACAACTCCAGGGTTCGGGAATGTAAGTGAAGTGAAAAAAGAGGCGCAGGGCCTCCGCGTCGATCTCCGATGGCACACCAGCCGCACGCAGGCATTTCAGCTCGCTTCCGAAGTAGAGCCCCTCAGGCAGCACCGCATAATAAAGCGGCTTTTTGCCAAAACGATCGCGCGCCAGAAAAAGACGCCGCCGACAGGCGTCCCAGATGGCATAAGCGAACATCCCGCGCAGCCGCCGCAAGCCCTCGGCGCCTTGTTCTTCGTAGAGATGAACGAGCGTTTCCGTGTCGCTATGCGTGACGAACCGGTGCCCGCGAGCGATCAGATCGCGGCGGAGCTCTTGATAATTGTAGATCTCGCCGTTGAAGACCACCCAGACGGATTCGTCTTCATTCGCCATGGGTTGATGGCCAGTGCTGAGATCGATGATGCTGAGCCGCCGCATGCCGATAGCGCAGCCGCCCTCCACATGGTAGCCGTCATCGTCCGGCCCGCGGTGCCGTATCTGGTCGCACATCGCACGCACAGTGGACAAGCTCGCCTTCGCCTCGCGCAAGTAGAATCCGGCAATGCCACACATGGGTTTGGATACCTTTGTCCCTACTGTAGCATTCGACCGTTACTGCGTCTCGCCGGCACGCCCGGGGTATGCGTTACATTGAAAATGCATGCCCGCTCCCGTCCCCGTTCTGCTGATGGTGCGCGAATTGAATCTGGGCGGCAGCGAGCGGCAGATGGCGGAAATCGCCAAGGCGCTGGACCGTTCCCGGTTCGATCCGCGCGTGGGTTGCTTCCGTCCGGCGGGCATACGCGCGGACGATCTGCGGGCTGCCGGCGTACCCATCGTGCACTTCCCGGTGCCCTCGCTAGCCAGCGTAAAGGGCGCGCTGCGCATCGCCGCGTACATCCGGAAACAACGCATACGGCTGGTGCACACGTTCGACACGCCCGCCAATCTCTACGGAGTCCCAGCGGCCCGCCTCGGAGGCTCTGCGGTAGTGGTTTCCAGCCAGAGGGTCGACCGGGCGTTGTGGCCGGCCGTGTATCGGCATGGGTTGCGCATCACCGATCGCCTGGTCGATGGCATCGTGGTCAATTGCGAGTTCTTGCGCCGCCATATGCGCGACGAAGAGAAGGCGCCAGCCGGGCTGATTCATCTCTGCTATAACGGCATCGACACTCACGCGTTCCAGCCCGCACGCGGCGCCCGCCCGGATGCCTTGCGCGACGCCGCGCTGGTAGTGGGAGTGGTGTGCGGTCTGCGACCCGAAAAAGGACTCCACACCTTGCTGGACGCCTTCGCCGCGGTGCGCGGCCTTGTGCCCGGCATGAAGCTCGCGATAGTTGGCAGCGGACCGTGTCTCGCAGCCTTGCAGGACCACGCTCGGGCGTTGGGCATTTTCCCGGATTGCGTCTTCGAACCCGGCACGCCGCGCGTGGCGGACTGGCTGCACGCCATCAACATATTCGTGCTGCCGTCGCTTTCCGAGGCGCTCTCCAATGCGCTCATGGAGGCCATGGCCTGCGGCTGTTGCGTGGCCGCGTCGCGTGTCGGCGGCAATCCGGAACTGGTCGCGCATGGCGAAACCGGCATGCTCTTCGAACCACGCGACGCGGTGGGGCTGGCAGAAGTATTGCGTCTGCTCGTGCGCGACCCCGTGCGGCGCGGCGAGCTGGCATCGAACGCCGCCCGCCTGATTCACAGCCGCTTCTCGCTCGCGGCGGCCGCGCGGAGAATGGGCGAGATTTACACTGCGCTGCTGGCTTAGGCCATTTTCGTAGCGCGAGCTTCAGCTTGCAGGCGCGGACTTCAGTCCGAGCACTAGTCGTCTACCACAGCACCAGCGGCAGATCTCCGGGGCTGAAGTTCAGCCCGAGCGAGGCCCGGTACTCGGTATGCGTGTACGCCGTCGAGCTGGCGATATCGTAGTGATGCGCGTCCAGGCGCAGCACCGTATGCAACCCTCTTCCGAGGTCCCGCGTAATGCCAGCCCCAACACCGTAGGTGGTGTACACGCCCAGTGTCTGTACCAGCGAGGTCATCCGGCCATAAGTGGCGTTCACACCAAAATTCCAGTGGCGCACACCGGAATAGCTATAATACGCGTTCCCGGAATTGTTCCTGGACGTGAGGTAAACTCCGTTGCCGGGAGTCACTCCGTTCAAGTACTCGACCGTAAACTGCGAGTGGCGGAAAGTGTCCGACAGCCGTACTTGCGTGTCAGGCACGTAATTGAGCTGATGGGCGGACTGAATAGCCACCGACTCGCCGAGCAGAGCCGCCAGCGCCGGGCTCAGCGTAACCTCGGTCAGGCTCTGGCTCTCCAAACGCGCGCCGCCGATGCGCGCGGATAGTTGCACCTGCCGCGATAACTGGGTGCTATAGTTGAGGCCCACCGAGTGGATCTCCGTGTTGCCGAAGCCCCTGGTGTAGTCGAAGTACATGAAGCGATAGTCTGCCCCCAGGGTGGAGTGCCGGCTGATCCGGTATTGCAAATCGCCGCGCGCTGTGCCGCCTGTCGAGCCGTAAAGCGCGCTGGATTGCCGGCGCACCAGAGAGCCTTGCCCCCCGACATTGAACGACAACCGGGCCGACAGGCGGTAAGTCAGGTCTCCAGAGGTGCTTGCGAAAATGACCCGGTTATCGTAAATATCGTTTTGGGGCACCTGAAGATAATTCGGATCCAGAAAGCCAACGGGCGAGGCCAGGGAATAATTATTGAGGGAATAGATGCCGCCCTGGTTGCGCAGCGTGAACGTCACGCGCTTGGTGGGCCGGTGTGTCAGGATGAGCGCCAGGGAGTGATCGGTGCCGTCCCAGTAGCTGGCGTTGTAGTGCCGGAAATCCCCCCGGTAATCCAACGCCAGGGTAGTGTGGCTCCAGGTGTGATAGGTGTATGCGCCCAGATTCAACTCCTCGCCATACAAATCCGTGGAGGGTATCTCGCCGCTTGAGGTTAGCGAAACCGGTACTAGGCCGGTATCGTAGATCGCGTTCAGCCCGATGTACGGCCGGAAGGCGATGGGCGCCGCCGTCTGCGCGCCGGGGACTTCGCCCCGGCTCAGAATTGCGGGTCCACTGTACCCCTCATCGGAACCGGAATCGGACTGCGCCATAAGGGCTAGCGCGCAGCCTAGCAACAGGGTTGTTCGAACTAGCAGCAAGGGGCCTCCCGGATTTCAGGATTTCGATCGATGATTTTGCAATCAGAGTTCAATCATTCACTCTGACGCGCCGGAAGCAGCGGTGTCAAGCGGAGCGGCTCCCGTCAACGTTTGTGGTTTGTGGGGCAGGCAATCCTGCCAAGCCTGCCTGCGGGGTGCCCTCTGGGCCCGCTTTCCAGCGCGTCCCAGCCGGCTTGCAGCCAAGATTGGCTGCCCCCCAAGCAAACTGACCCACTACCCGCCGCTCAACCATGTACCAGTACCAACCGGAAATAATTGAAACCATGTGGCTTGACACGACGTGGCGGGGTGCGCCAACATCAGGATGAGTAGCCGGAGGTCTTCGGAGTGCATTCCTTGCTCTGGTTAGGATTCAGAGCATTTATCATTTCCCTGGTGCTGACCCCGATTTGCCGGGATGTATTCCGGTCCTACGGGGTGGTGGACCAGCCCGATGCCGCGCGTAAGATCCATCGCTATCCCATCCCGCGGGTGGGCGGCTTGGCCATTGCCATTTCTTACCTGGCGGCGTTTGTATTGGTGCGTCCGGAAGAAGGCAGCCCGCTCGCCCAGCAGCTCTCGCTCGTGTGGAGACTGCTGCCGGGCGCCGCACTGGCTTTCGGGATCGGCTTGCTGGACGACCTGTTCAACTTGCGGGCCTGGATCAAGCTGCTAGGACAACTCGCCGCGGCGGCCCTGGCCTGTGTGGGTGGCGTACGCATCCTGTCGATCGGCGGCGCCCCCACCGACGCCTGGTGGAACATCCCGCTCACCATTCTCTGGCTGCTGGCCTGCATGAACGCCTTCAACCTGGTGGACGGGCTGGATGGTTTGGCCGTGGGAGTGGGTCTGTTCGCCACGCTGACCGTTTTCGCCGCGGCCATGATGCAGCACAACATGGTGCTGGCGGTGGCCACCTTCCCGCTGGCCGGCGCGCTGCTCGCCTTCTTGTGCTACAACTTCAACCCCGCTACCATTTTCCTGGGCGATTCCGGCAGCTTGCTGATCGGCTTTCTCTTGGGCTGTTACGCGGCCATCTGGAGCAACAAATCGGCTACCCTGCTGGGCATGACCGCGCCGTTGATGGCGCTCTCGATTCCCTTGCTGGATGTCGCGCTGGCCATCGTGCGGCGTTTTCTGCGGCATCAGCCGATTTTTGGCGCCGACCGCGGCCATATCCACCATCGGCTGCTCGACCGCGGATTCACGCCGCGCCGGGTGGTTCTGGTGCTTTACGGTCTCTGCGGATTGGCCGCCGCGTTTTCTCTATTGCAAGGCGTGGTGCATAGTTTCTCCCTCGCGCTGGTCGTGCTGTTTGGGCTGTTTGTACTGCTGGGCGTTCAGTATTTGGGTTACGCCGAATTCGATTTGGCCGGCCGGCTGCTGTTTAGCGGCGAGTTCCAGCGTTCGGTGAGCGCCCAACTGGAGCTGCGGAAATTCCGTGCCGCGCTGGGCGCCGCCGCCACGGTCGCCGATTGCTGGGAAGTGGTCCGCGAAGCCGGCGGGAAGTTCGGATTCCAGCAGGTACGGCTGTGCCTGGCTGGCGAAATCTTCGAATACTCCTCCGATGACTCAGCCGCTCCTGGTTGGACGGTGCGTGTGCCGCTAGCCAACGGAGACTGCGTGGTGCTGGCGCGGCCTTTCGCATCCTCGGTGCTGCCCATGGTCGTTGCGCCGTTTGTCGACTCGCTGCGGGAGATATTGGTGGAAAAATTCCCCGAGATCGCGACGCAGGAGGCTGCGGGCCCAGCCGCGGTATCGTTGGCGGAACAATAATCATGCGGATGCTCATCGACGGATTTGAACGGCCCGTTCTCATCCAGTGGGACCACGTGATGAACGAAGCCGAGTACTTCCAGTTTTGCGAGGACAATCCGGACTTGCGCATCGAGCGCACCACGGAAGGGAACATCATCGTCGGGCGGGGCACAACAACGAGCCAAGCGCCGAGCTGAGAGATTTGGGCGGTAGCGTCTCGCCAGAGAGGGGTCCCCGTGACCGGAATTGTCCCGGAAGCTGTACCGCTGGGCAGTGTGGCCGGTCAAAGCGCCGGTTTGAACACGGGGATGTATTTTATCGTGCTTCGCCGAACCGCTCGCTCGCGACCCTGAGCAGGTCCATCCGGGAGGGTGGGCTGATTCTGGAGAATGCCGCCGCCACCAGGGAGTATCGCAGACGTTTTTAAGAAGCCGTCACCGAGGTAGAATGAAGAGCGGATGACCTCTGCACTTCCTCTCGCTCGCCTGGTGCCCGTCATCGCGCACGCGGTAGCCGTGTTCGGCGATGAGCAGAAGGCCACGCACTGGCTGTCGACTCCCCTCACCCTGTTCGATAACCAAACCCCCACGGAGCTGCTAGCCACAAGCGAGGGCATTGAGCTCGTCGAGCGGACGCTCACCCGCATCGAACACAACATCCCTTCCTGATGGGCGTCTTGGCCGGCCGTCGCGTTTTCCGCGTATGCCGGGCCCGTTATGCGCGTCTCGACGGCGCAGGAGCCCGGGCCGTCGGCGGGCGCTGGAATTCGCCCGGGCGAGCCGTCGTCTACATGGCCGAAAGCATCGCCTTGGCCGTCCTTGAGAATCTAGTGCACATGACCAGACAAGACTTCCCGCGCGGCTGCGTTTGTGTGGCCGCTGTGCTCCCTGATGGATTTGGCATGATTCACGAGAAGGATCTACGCAAAGACCCGGCGCTCCAAGACCTGAGTACCGAACGGTTGGGCGACTCGTGGCTCGATTCCCGAACGAGTGCCGTCCTGCAGGTCCCGTCTTTTGTGATCGCGGGGGAACATAACTTCCTGCTCAATCCAGCCCACCCGGAATTTGCACGGATACAGGTCGAACCACCGGCGATCTTCCATTTGATGAACGGCTCTTTGATAGACCATAGTACCCGCGGCGAGCCGGGCGCAAAGGAGGACCCGCCCGGCGTTTACTAGACTAGGCGATTACATACTTTATCGTCTAATAAAGCCAAAGCGCCCGCGCCTCACCAAGGGTCCGTTGAGTTGCTCTCCTGCGCCGCGCCCCGACCGGGCAACGTTCGGCGAATCCGCTTCCTTTCCCGACAGCAGCCCGATTCCGCGACCTCGGGAGCCAACGGCGAAAAGTCAAGGGGCGATATTTCCTCCAGGCTTCACGTCGATGCGCCGTCACGCTAACAACCGAGATGAACGGACAGGGGTCGTTATCGGAGGTTGTTATTCACACCCTCCCTGCCGGCGCAGCAGTTCCGCTATCTCTGGATGGCGTTGATCGATTGCCGCGCGCAGCGGCGTAACGCCCAGGTCGTCCCTGCAATTGACCTCCGCCCCGCGTGCCAGCAGTAACTCCACCACATCCCCGCGGCCGTTGTGCGCTGCTAGGTGCAAAGGTGTAGCACCCCAATCTGTCCGGGCATTGGCCTCGGCGTTGGCTGCCAGCAATAATTCCGCGAGGGCCCTGCGGCCCCTGGTGGCCGCGCAGTGCAAAGGAGTACGACCGTCGTCGTCCCTTATCTCCACCAGACTTGGAGTGGCGTCGAGGAGTGCGCCAATCAATTGCAAATCGCCCGTCTCAAGAGCGACGTGGAAGCCGCCTTTCGGGTCCCGACCGCTCGCCTGGCGAAGCAACTCAGCCACACGTTCGTAATCGTCGTGCCGGTATGGGCGGCCCTGGCACTTGTATGCCGCCACCTGCAAAGGCGTGCGGTGATCACCGTTCTTGGCAGTAGGATCGGCTCCTTTCGCGAGCAGGAATTCCGCTACATCCTTGCGGCCTTTTTCTGCCGCCCAGTGCAAGGCCGTCCACCCACCTGCCTTCGTGTTGACGTCGAACTTGTGAGCTAGGATCGCTTCGACCACACCCTTATGACCTTCGCGCGCGGCCACGTGCAACGGCATGCTGCGGGTGTAGCTCTCTTGCTCCCAAGCTAGCTTGGGGTTGCGTTTGAGGAGCGTGTCAACCTCTTCAGCACGGCCCTCGCTGCTTGCCGTAATAATATTGCCCCGCACGACGGTAGCCCCGTATCTCCGTAGCAAGTCAACCATGTCCTTGTCGCAATCGCCGGGCGGCTGCTTATACACACGACTGGCGATTCCCAGCGCGGTGTTGCCATAGGCTCCGGCGACCGAGCTTGCGTTGACATCAGCCCCGTTTTTGAGCAGTAATTCCACGACGTCCCTGTGGCCACCTTCCGTCGCCAGCATCAGAGCAGTGTAGTCATTTTTAGCCGTGGCGTTTACGTCCGCGCCGCGGTCGAGAAGAACCCGAACGACATCCGCATGCCCGCGGCGACAGGCTTCCATTAACGCGGTGCGGCCATCGTGGGCCCTCGCATCGACCTCAGCCCCTCTTGCCAACAGCGCCTCGACAACGGCCCCGTGACCGAATTCGGACGCTACCATTAGAGCGGTGCCACCGGAGGAGTCCCTGGCGTCAGCCTCCGCCCCATGTCCCAGCAACAATTCCACTACATTCTGGTGTCCATGGAGCGCAGCCGCATGCAGCGGCTTGCAGCCGCCCACGGTCCGAAGTCTATCGGAGGCGGTCCGCAATTCCTCGGTGCCAACGGCATTAATATCGGCCTTATTGGCTAGAAGCAATTCCACAACTTTCCCGCAGCCATTGGACGCCGCCACGTGCAAAAACGTCCTGTCATTTGCATCCTTCAGGGAAAGCAACTCAGGATGGCGATTTAGCAGCGTCTGAATCTTCGCCAGATCGCCTTCTTTCGCTATCTTTGGAAAGTCCCGTGCAAAATTATAACCGCCACTGTCGCGAAGTAAGCGCGGTATGTTGCCGTCCTCCCAACTCCACCAGTGCACACTGCGCCCAATCCCCAAGGGCGTCTGCCCCTTGTTATTCAAAGCGTTGACGTCGGCCCCGTAGGCCAACAGCGCTTCTATCATCCGTGCGTGTTCGAAGCGGTAGTGGTCCTCGGAGTCGTAGGCCCGCACCTCGACTGCCAGGTGCAAAGGCGTGTTGCCATCAGAGTTCTTGGCATTAACGTTGGCTCCGTCCTCAAGCAGGGATAGTATCCTGTCGTGATGGAAGATCGTCGCCAAATGCAAGGGCGTGTTGCCATGGTTATCCCTGGCGTCCAGGGATTCGCTGCGGGCTTTCCCGCAGCGGGGGCACTTGCTGCCACTCCACGCGTGGGAACCCGGCCGTCTCGCCCCACACCGGGAGCACTTCTCGCAATCGCTGGCCCAGTCATGGGATTCGCTGCGGGCTTTCCCACACCGGGAGCATTTCTCACAATCACGAGCCCAGTCATGGGATTCGCTGCGGGCTTTCCCACACCGGGAGCATTTCTCACAATCACGGGCCCAGTCATGGGCGCCAAGAGCGCATTTCAGGTGCGCAAGAGCGCTACCCCTAGAGGATTTGCTGTGCGTCAAGCCAAAAGCCATCGCCGGACGGCTCCACTCTACCCTCCAGCCTACCGCTGGTACCGCGTTCATTCAATAACGGGGCCGCCTACCAGTCCCCGGCCCTAGCCGAGCGCAACGAGCCTTTACGAGACTGTACCACAGCTCAGGCCCGGGCCGCGGGCCGCCAAGGAAGCCGCGCTTGAACAAAGGGTAGGCTTCGCGCCGGAGCCTTGAGAATCGAATTGTTCGGAATGGTTGCGAAGTCCAGCCCGAAAAAGCGCAACAGTATCGGAGATCGAATCGATACGCCGGAATGGCCCAAAATCTTCGCTTCCCGGCTTCCTATAATCGGCGATTACGTCAACTCCCGCAAGGGCGAAGGCCGTGGGGCTGCTCTGAGTCTGCCCTACTCTAGCCCTCCCAAAAACGGCACCTCCATCAAGCTATGCAGAACAATATATGCGTCCAGCGCCGGAGACACATGCTTGATGTAATACAGGTCGTACTCGAGCGACTCCCGCGCGTCGTGCACCCGCTCTCCGTAATCGCAGTTGAGCTGGCTCCAACCCAGAATGCCGGGGCGCACAGCATGCCGCTGCCCATAGTAGGGCATTTGCTCCATCAATACCGGGATGAACTCCGGATCGTGCGCACGCGGTCCCACCAGCGACATCTCGCCGCGGATCACGTTCAGTAGTTGCGGCAGCGCGTCCCAATGCAGCCGGCGCAACCATGCGCCCACTCGCGTAAGTTGGCCGTCCCTGCGGCGGCAGCGGAAGCGGTAAAGCGTGAATGGGACCAGGTTCACGCCCCAACGCAGGCGCCCTTCGACGACCGGGCCGCGGGAGGACAACTTGATTGCCACGGCAATGGGCAGCAGCAGCACCGTCAGCAGCGCCAGGCCGGCCAGCGCCACGATATTGGAGTAGATGGCCTGTAGCGCGACGGCGCCGCGGCGGGCACCCAATTCGTCGGAGAAGATCAGTTGCGATGGCAGCAACTCGGCCACGCACACCCGCTCGCAGGCGGCTTCGTACAACTCCGCCACGCGCTGGATTTCCATGCCGCGGAACTGCAGATCCAGCAATTCTCGAAACGGCATGCCGCGGCGGCGTTCGGCAACTCCCACCACAATGCGGTCCGGGCGGACTTCGGAAACCACTCGCGCCAGGTCCGCGGTCGAGCCCAGTACCCGCGCTCCGTTCAGCGGCGTGCCGGCCGCCCGCTCATCGTCGATATAGCCGGCGAGCGTTAGGCCCAACTCCGGATGCGCCGCCAGGTTTCTGCCCGCTTCCAGAGCGGGCTCATTGGTCCCATAGAAGAGCACGCGCTTGGCGCCCAAGCTCTTCCATAGCGCCGCGCTGTAGAATATGCGCCAGACCAGCAGCACGGCCAGGGTCAAGCCGCTGCCGAGCAGCATGATGGAAGGCGCCAGCACCAATTCCGGCATCCGCAGATAAGTCAGCAGCGATTCCAACAGGAAGGTCACACCCAGTGTCAGGCAGAGCTGCTGGACGAGCAGAATCTTGGACCGCACGCCCACCTGCGCATACAGCTTGTTGAGCTGCAGCCCAACCAGCACTCCTGCCACCACCAGCGCGATTTCGAGCAGCCCGTTGTCGTACAGCAGAAACACGGATGGGTCCGCGCCACCCAACCAATAGGCAGCCAGAATATAACAGGAAAAAATGAGAATCGTCTCCGGAACGAGGAGGCTGAGGATGCGGGTGGAAAAAAGGTTCTTGAGAAAGGAAAACATCGCCCTTTACGCATAGTACACTGGGCAGCGAAGGCCATGCGCGAACTGAACTGGAAGCCGGAGCAATCCGCGGAACTAAGCGTGTTGGGCGAGGGGGCGTGTGCCGGCCCCGCCCGCATCCTCGAGTTTTCCGGCAAGCGCATGCGCCTGGCCGCGGAGTTGAAGGTGAAAAGCGGCGCCGCCGTGCGCCTGGAATGGGATGGGCAACTGTTGTTGGGCCAGGTGCTGAACACCGATCCCGGCGGCTTTTGGATGGAAATCCACCACATGCTGCTGGACACCGGCGAGCTGAGCTGGCAGAAAAACTGGCAACGCGGATAGGCCTGCCGGATGCCCGCCAAAGCGCAGTGGCTGCTTCGCGTCCCCGAGATCCTGGCGGAATTATCGGCGCTGGATGTGCCGGTAGTGGACCGTGCGGTATGCGAGCGGCTGTTCCGTCTGCGCAGGCGGCGCGCTATCGACCTGATCCGTTGCTTCGGCGGGTATCAGGCCGGCCGGACATTCCTGGTCGACCGGCCCAAGCTGGTCGCGCAGTTGGAACAGATCCGCGATAGTCCCGATTTCAAGATGGAGTGGCGGCGAAAGGAGCGTCTGGCGGAACGGCTGGACGCCATTCGCCGCTTGCAGACCGGAGCCCGCGTAGCCATCGCGGTGGAGCCGGAGATTCTCCGCCGGCGGTTACCGGACCTGCCGGCAGGCGTGAGCCTGAGTGCCGGCGCGTTGCATATCCAGTTCCAGTCGTCGGAAGAACTGCTGAGCAAGCTCTTCGCGCTGGCGCAGGCTATCGCGAACGATTATGAGGCGTTTGAGAAGCGGACCTCGGGGACTTAGATTAGCCTGCCGCGGCGAACTTCAGTTCGCCGCCGCGTCGCTCTCAGCTTCCTTCAAGAGCTCGATCATCGCGGCGGGAGCAATAATCCGTGTGGATTTGTACTGTTTCAAGGAAAGGAGTAGCTTGTCGCCGGTCACCAGAAACTCGGCTTCGCTGGCTTCAGCCAGCGCGAGCAGGTAGCTGTCCTTGGGGTCCGGTGCCGTCGGACCGTCGGGCAGGTCCCGGCAAAAAAAAGAGAAGTCACGAACACCTGCGGCGAGCATCTCGGCCGTGCTGGCGCGCAGTCTCGCTCGGAAGAACGGTCGACCGGCGACGTCGCGGAGTTCCGCAATGAGCGCCTCACAGGCGACGAGCGTGAATACTTTCCGCTCCCAGGCATCGAGAAGCTTCGCCGGCGCGCCCAGGGGCGAGAGAAGGGCGGAGAGCAGAATGTTGGTGTCGAGGATGAGGCGCATCAGGACCGTTTGGCGCGCTCCCGGTAGCCTTTCGCGCGGACGTCTTCGACGGCATCGTCAATCATCTTCTGGAGCTCGTTCGGGGAAACGTCGGCGAAAGCTTCACGGGCTTCGCGGACGGTCTGATGAAAGATGCGCCAGCGGACGGCTTCCTCAATGAATTTCGAGAGGTCGCCCTTTTTCATGCCCTGGGCGCCCAGAAAGGAGCGCAAGGCATGATCGGCCTCTTTGGACCAGGTGATGGTCAGGCGGGTGGTCTCTGGCTCGGACACGGCATCCTTCATATAAGCATATATCCTCTTACCAGTATAAGCTACTATGAGATTTTCTGTCAAAACCGCGCCGGGAGAGTCACGCCCGGACGACGGTAACGCATCGCGCGCGCCCCCGTCCTTGCTGAAAACAAAAGCCCAAAGGCAATCCGTCCACCGAATCTCCGTCGCCGCCGTGCTACGCTTACAGCGGGTAGAGCGTCGCTCGCCTCGATCTTTGAAATCCGCATACCGATCCGGGCGCGCCCAGCGGATCCCCCGACGAACCCAAAACCAGATTACGAAACGAACCCAATTTCATCCCTTTGTTTTCAACAAAACCTCAAAACGAAAGCCAAATTCCACCCGGAGAGCGCCTCGGCGAGCCCCTCGCTCCGGAATGGTGGACTGCTAGACTCAGATTGTGGAATCCAGTCGCAGCCGGCTCAGGATGGCCTACCTGCTGAGTCAGTATCCTGCCGTCAATCACGTGTTCATGCTGCGCGAGATACGCTTTCTGCGCCAGCTTGGAATTGAGATCCAAGTCGCCTCGATTCGAAATCCGGATCGAGACCCTGGCTTAATGACCGCCGCCGAGCGGGAGGAAGCGCGGTCCACTTATTACGTCAAAAGCTCCGGTCTGTTCCGGCTCATGCAGGCTCACCTGCATACATTGGCTTCACGGCCCGGCCGCTACATCCGCGGCCTGGCTGACGCTTTGCACAACAGGTCGGAAGGTCGTCCACAAGCGCTGTACGGCCTGTTCTATTTCACCGAAGCGGTGGCCGTGGGCTATTGGATGAGGCGCCATGGGTTATCCCACGTGCATACTCACTACGCCGCGACTGTGGGCGTTCTTGTGGGCCGGATCTTTCCCGTTACGCTTTCGATCGCCTTTCACGGTCCGGCTGAGTTTGAGGATCCGGTCGGGTCCCGGCTCGCGGAGAAAGTCCAGGCGTGCCTGTTCTGTTGCGCCATCAGCCAGTATGGTGTCAGTCAACTGATGTACGCGTGCGGCTACCCGGAATGGCCCAAGCTGGAACTCACTGCCTTGGGCGTGGATCCCAATGGATTCCCGCCGCGGCCGTTCCGGGCAAAGCCCTCGCCCTTCCAGATCATTTGCGTCGGGCGGTTGGCGGCCGTGAAAGGCCAGCACGTGCTGATCGCGGCGATGGCGGCTCTGGTCCAAGAGGGCCGCGACATCCGGCTGCGGGTTGCCGGTGATGGGCCCGACCGGATCGCTCTGCGCCAGGACGCGGAGAACCGCGGCCTCGCGGACTGCGTCTCGTTCGAGGGAAACGTGAATCAAGACAAGCTGCTGGATCTGTATCGGGAATCCGATGCCCTGGTGCTCTCCAGCTTTGCCGAAGGCCTGCCCGTGGTTCTGATGGAAGCCATGGCCATGGAGATTCCGTGTGTGGCGCCGTGGGTGAATGGGATTCCGGAAATTGTCACCAATGCAACCGATGGCCTGCTGGTGCCGCCGGGCGACGCGCTGGCGCTGGCGCGCGCCATCGGCAGACTGATGGACGATGCGGAACTCCGGCGCACTCTGGGACAAAACGCCCGGGTGAAAATCCTGGACAAGTTCGATCTGCGGCGCAATACCGAACGTTTGGCCGATGTTTTCCGGCGGCGGTTGAACGCTTGAATTTGAGCGATCGCCGCCCTCATCCCAGCGCGTACCGCACCTGCGCCTCGGCCCCGCGAATCCAGTGGAAGATATCGGTGAGCGTGGCACGGGCGTCGCGCCGCGGCCGCCAGCCGTGCACCGCCGTCAGGCGCCGGTGGTCGGTCAGATAGATGCGCACGTCAGCGGGACGAGTTTCGGCCACCGGCGCAATCTGCAGCCGGTTGCCCGTGATCTCCTCGCATAACCGCGTGGTCTCCTTGAGCGACAGACTGAACGCCAGTCCACCGCCCACATTAAACAGGCGCCCCTGATAGGTTTCGAAATTGCCGATCTGCTCCAGCAGCAACTCGCAGAAATCGTCGATGTGCAGGAAGTCGCGCACCTGCCGGCCGCTGCCGTCAAATCCGATATAGGAAAGATTGCGGCGGAAATAGTGCGCGGCCATCCACAGCGCGATGACGCCCTGGTCGCTTTTGGCCATCTGCCAAGGTCCGGTCAGCACACCGCAGCGGTCGATCAGGCAGCGAATCCCATAGGCATCCGCATACTCGGCCACCATCAATTCGCCGGCCAGCTTCGTCATCCCGTAAAGCGAGCGCGGCCCGTCCAAAGAAAAATCCTCACTTACGCCCAAACCCGATGCGCCGGCCACGGTCTGCTCCGCGGAAAGGTGGAAACGCTCCGGCTCTTCTTCGTACGCCAGATCGTTCAAGCGCCGGTATGGATAGACACGGCTCGTCGAGATGAAGACAAAATCGGCTTGGGCGCGCCGGGCCAACTCCAGGCAGTGATAGCAACCGGTCAGATTGGTGTCGATCAGGTATTCCGGTGAACCGCCATAGCCAGCCTGCGCGGAGGGCTCCGCCGAACACTCTACGATCAGGTCCGGAGGCTCCGGCAGGCTGGTGAGATCGGCCAGCGAACGGATGTCGCCGTGCGCAAACACCACCCCTGCTTCACGCAGCCGGCTCAAGTTGAGTTCCGATCCGCGGCGATGCAGGTTGTCGAAAGCGGTCACTTGCGTCTGTGGCTGGCTTCTCTTGAGGGCCAGCGCGACACTCGATCCCACGAAGCCGGCGCCCCCGGTAACCAGGATGCGCTGATGGATAGGCATGTTCAGTGGACTAATGTAGCAGTGGGACAGGCCTCCTGGCCTGTCTGTACGCTACATTGGTCCAAGATTGCCGATCCCGTTGAAGTCCGCCGCCGCAGCCGCCTTTCACCACGCGGGCGGCCTCGCGGCTGTGCGATGGCTCAACCGCCAGGGTCTCCGCATTCTGATGTACCATCGCTTTTCCGATCGCGCCGCGCTGGCCCGCCAGTGCGCGCACATGCGCCGGTACTACCATCCGGTTTCGATGGCCACTGTCTCCGAGTGGCTGCACGCCGGGCGCAGCTTGCCGCCCTATGCCCTCGCGGTCACGGTGGATGACGGCTACGGCGATTTCCAGGAAGCGGGTTATCCCGTCTTTGCCGAGTATGGAATTCCGGTCACGATTTTCCTGGTAACCGATTTCCTGGATGGCAAATCGTGGCTGTGGTTTGACCGTATGGTGTACGCCTTCCGGAACGCCAAAGTTTCCGCGGCGTCCGTGGAGATGCCCGGCGGAAACGTGTTGCGCTTCAAGCTGGATTCCGCGGCTTCCCGCGGCACCGCGGGCCAGCATCTGGCCGATCTTGCAGTGGCCCTGAGCCCCGCGGACCGCCGCGAACTCGCCGGCGAGCTGCCGCGGTTGCTGAAAGCGGAGATGCCGGAACAAGCGCCCGCCGAGTACCGGCCGCTATCCTGGAACGCTGTTCGCTTGCTGGCGGCATCCGGGGTGGAGTTCGGCGCGCACACGAAGACTCATCCGATCCTGTCGGCGTTAACCGATCCGGAAGAGTTGCGGGAGGAGATCGCCGGTTCAAAGGCGCGGATCGAGTCCGAGCTGGATCGGCCGGTGCTGCATTTCTGCTACCCCAACGGCAAAATGCGGGACATAGGGCCGGCGGCGGCTGCGGCAGTCCGAGCTGCCGGCATGCAAACGGCAGTGACGGCTGAGCCGGGCCTGAACCAGGTCGACCAGGACGCTTTCCTGTTGCATCGCATCGGAGCCGATCCCAGTCACGAAGAGATGTATTTCGCGCGTAGCCTCGCCGGCCCGTGGCGCACGCTTCAGCGTGCCGTGGCGAGCTTCAGCTCGCCATCTTAGTCCCGCTTCCAATAAAACGCGTCGTTCTCCAACAGACTCAAGGCGAAATCGTTCCGCTCTCCCAGTCGCCCATCCGGGTCCAAAACAAACACCGGCTCCGCATGCGTGCGGCGGTAACCCGCCTGTTCGAGAGCGCCGGTCTGTAGCGGCGAGGAAGCCGCAACCGTAACCTCGGTGGTGTGCGGGTCCGTGCGTGCGGCGGCCGTCGCGGTGGCGTACGCCTCCGTCCATGCCTGCCGATCCGCCGCACGAATCCACAGATCCGCGATGCGGCACTGACGGCCTGACCGGCTCAGCAGGAAGTAACCTGCCGGCGTCTGCGCGCGCTCCAAAAGGTGCGCCTCCATTTTCACTGCGGGACAAGTCAGAAAATAACCAAGCGACTCCGGGGTGCGCGCGCAAACCGCCTGGCACGTTATCGAAGGATCGGGAAACGCCTCAGCGGGCGTGCCATCGAAGCTACTCACGCGCCGTGCCGTCAGAACGTGCCCGGCGTCGCGCGCGGCGCGCCCCAACTCCCGATAATCCCGCGCCAATCGCAGCGGCGACTTCCAGTCTTTCCGGTCTGCCATCCGGAAGTGACGCCACGGCCGCAACACGCGCGTGTAGTGGTGGATGTCCGCCCGCGCTTGAAAGCCTATCTTCGGCAGCACATTGCGGGCGTCGGCGGTCCCGCCGATATTGATCATCGTGCCGCTCAGGCCCTGTATGTGGCGGTAGAGCATGATCCCGGCGCCGGGCACGGCTTTGCTGGCCGCCCAATCGATGACATTGCAACTGGCCACCGTTCCCGATCCGGTCAGGAAACGGCACGGAACCAGGCAGCCGAAAGCCGCGATTTCGCCTTTGTAGCGCAGCGCGTAGCCGCGGCTGCCCTCCCAGAATGGATGCGGGGTGAAGCACTTCCAGCGCATTACATCCGCCTGGAACATGCGGTGACTCTCGCCCACGTCGAAAACGGTCCGCAGGAAGCGCATCACTTCGCCAAGCTCGGACTCGGCTACCGGCGAGATCAGCGCGCCACCCCCTTCGAAGCCAACACCGACTTGAGTTTTCCGACGCTGGTGCTCTCTAGGGTCTCCTCGATTGTGAACTTGACGCCGAACTCCTCCTCGCAGCCCATCATGAGCTTCACATGCGCCAGGCTGTCCCACTGCGGCGTGGTCGCCGGCGAAAGCGAATCGGTGAGGGTCAGCTTGTCGTTGTCAAAAGCTTCCCGGAAGATCTGTTGCAGGCGTTGATCGATCAGCGTCACGGCTTATTCCACTTTAAACCGTAATCGCGAGGGAACAGAAACGTTCGATCTCGCGACACATTTTGTCGAAGGACGGCGCGCGCCGGGCGAGATTGAGATCAAACTTGCTCGCCAGGGAAGACTGGTCGACGGTCTCCGAGTACTTTCTACCGGGAGGCATAGCCTTCTCCAGCCACCCTTTGGCGTCGCGGATGGATTCCGGGTCCGCTGGGGCACAAAGGCCCGGCGGCAGGCCTGAATGGCCGGCAATGGATTCAGCCGCAGCGATAAACCAACTCTCGAACTCCCTCTTTGCCAGGACAACTCCAACCGGCCACCGGCCGCCGGCGGCGCGCGTGGCCCGATCTAAGAGCGCCGGTGCCAGCTCTTTCGGACAATCGTCGTCGCTGTCGATGACGATCAGCACTCCGCCGGGTGAGCGAAGTCCCCTGCCAGCACGTTCCACGGCTCTTTCCAATTCACCCAGCAACACCAACTTGCTCCGAGTGACTCTAACCCGACTTTCGCACTCCAGGGCCACTTTGCGCGGCCGACGAGATGTAACCCGAGCGGCTGCAACAGCGCATTCCAGAAAACGGCAGAGTGAAGACCTACCCCCTTCCATAACGTTCGGC
>Ga0181527_1000461_pt1 | contig 46743 bp, 40 predicted proteins | sample PEATcosm2014_Bin_30_FD_119762 | JGI IMG/M metagenome (GOLD analysis project Ga0181527, IMG submission 119762) | Peatland microbial communities from MTU Mesocosm Facility, Houghton, MI, USA - PEATcosm2014_Bin06_60_metaG | ecosystem: Environmental > Terrestrial > Soil > Wetlands > Peat | place...
CCGACTCCGTGATGACCTCGGCCTCTCTCAGCAAATCCGCCTTCGCGGTCCTGGTCATGCGCCTGGTCCAACAGCACGTCCTCTCGCTCGACAAGCCCATCGCCGCATACCTCCCCAAGCCCCTGCCCGACTATCCCGGCTACTCCGACCTCCAGGGCGACGACCGCTGGAAGAAGCTCACCCTGCGCATGCTCCTCAGCCACACCAGCGGCTTCGCCAACTTCCGCGGCCTGGAAGACGACCGCAAGCTCAAGTTCCACTTCGATCCCGGCACGCGCTACGGCTACTCTGGCGAGGGAATTCAGCTCGCCCAATTCGTCGTCGAAACCGTCACCGGCAAATCGCTGACGGATCTGATGGAAGAGAACCTCTATCGCCCGCTCGGCATGACCCGCACCAGCATGATCTGGGAGCCGCGTTTTGAAAGCGACTTCGCCAACGGCTACGACGAATACGGCCGCTCCCTGGGCCCGGAGCGCCGTTCGTCGCCCGCCGCCGCCGGCTCCATGCAGACCACCCTGCACGACTACGCCGCGCTCCTCAGCGCGCTTCTGCGCAGCAAGCCCCTCGGTATCCCTGCCACCGGCAGCCTCTTCAACCGCCAGATCACCATCCACTCGGCTCATCAGTTCCCCTCGCTCGCCCCGGAGACCACCACCGCCAACGATGCGATCCGGCTGAGCTACGGTCTCGGCTGGGGCCTTTACTTCTCGCCCTATGGCAAAGCCTTCTTCAAGGAGGGTCACGACGAAGGCTGGCGCCATCTCGCGCTCTGCTTCCGCCAGCACGGCGACGGCATCCTGATCCTGACCAACAGCTCCAAAGGCGAGGGAATCTTCAAGCCCCTTATCGACTCGATCCTGGGTCAGACGTCGTTCCCCTTCGATTGGGAGGGCTATACGCCCTGGAACCTGCTTCCCCCGCTGCCCAAGCTCAAAGAGCACAAGCGGGTATCCCTTACTCCGGCACAATTGAACAGGCTAACCGGCCGGTACGCGCTTTCAGCGGATATCATCCTCACGGTAACCGTTGACGATGGACACCTTTATTTCCAGGAGAATGACGAGCCAAAGCAGGAGTTGCTTCCCGAGAGTCCGCAGGACTTTTACTCGGCCAGTTCCAGCGATGAGTGTTCGTTCAAGCCCGTGGATGGCGTCCCTGCACAAGTGCTGGTATTGCACCTTGACGGCAGAGATGTAGAGCTGAAGCGTGTGAACTGATATTCGGTCGGTCTGGACACCTGTCAGCGTAAACTCTGCCGGCGCGAATTCAGCCACTGCCCGCCGCCGCATGAATCACCAGCAGCCTTTCCAGCAGCGGCTTAAGCAGCTTCAAATCCAGCGCATTCGCCCCGTCCGACTTGGCGTTCGCCGGGTCGTCGTGAACCTCCAGGAACAGCCCGTCGATCCCCGCCGCCACCGCCGCCCGCGCCAGCAGCGGAATGAACTCCGGCTGCCCGCCGCTCACCCCGCCCGCCGCCGAAGGCTGTTGCACCGAGTGCGTCCCGTCAAACACCACCGGCGCCAGACGCCGCATCACCGGCAAGGAGCGAAAATCCACCACCAGCGTGTTGTACCCGAAGCTCGTCCCCCGCTCGGTCAGAAACACCCGCTCATTGCCCGTCGAGCGCACCTTCTCCACCGGGTGCTGCATATCCCACGGCGCCACAAACTGACCCTTCTTGATGTTTACCGCGCGTCCCGTCTTGCCCGCGGCCACGAGCAGGTCAGTCTGACGGCAGAGGAACGCGGGAATCTGCAGCACGTCCACCGCCTCGGCCGCAATCTCGCAATGGCTGGGCTCGTGTACGTCGGTCAGCACCGGCAACCCTGTATCCCTGGCCAGCCGCCCCAGAATCCGCACGCCCTCCACCAGCCCCGGCCCGCGAAAGCTCTTCACGCTGGTCCGGTTCGCCTTGTCGTAGCTGGCCTTGAAGATGAACGGAATGCCCAGGTCAACCGCAATCCGCTGGATGGCGTCCGCCATGGTCCGCACGTGCGCCTCGCCCTCGATCACGCACGGTCCGGCGATCAGGAACAGTTGTCCCTCGCCCACGTGCACCGGCCCGATTTCAAAGCAGTTGCTCACGATGCCGATTCTACCCTCCCGGCCAACGTCGCCCGGCACAGCCGTTGTGTTTGCGCGGCAATGGCCGCCTGCCGCCGGCAACACAGTGAATCTCCCCCGACCCTGCGCCGCTTCCCACAGCCTGCGGTCTTCTCCTCAGCGCCTTCCGCCCCGCGCCCGCCGCAAGGTGGCTAGGAACAACTCCACCGGGTTGACGGGCGCCACGGTCTGTTCACACAGGAAGACACTGATCCACATGGCTCCTTGACCACTCCCAAAGCGCCCGGTCCAGCGCGTGCAAAGCTGTCGGACCGGGAAGTTCGTTTTGCGGTTCGACGATCCCGCGCTCCGCCAGCCGCTTGCAAAATGCCACGTATTCCGTATAAAACTCCACATCGTGCCGCGCGTGCCCCAGCGCTTCCAGGGCGCGAAAATCCAACACGTTGTACCGCTCCGGCGCAATTGCTGCCAGAATCGCCGAGGCGATGGGAAGGTCGATGCCGCGCAGCGACGTCAGAGCCTCGACCGCGTCCCGCACCGATGTTTCGGGAGAAGCTGCAATCGCCAGAACCCTCTTGATCTTCGCCTCGCTGTTGCCAACCAGGTAATGAACCATCCGTTCCGACTTCCAGCGAACGATCACCTCCAGGTTGACCAGCGAGTAGTCTCCGCCGCGGATCGCTGCCCCGGCTTCAAACGCTTCCTTCTCCAACTGATGTTCGCGTGCGCCGGCTTTCTCCCAATACTGCTCCGCCAATTGCTGAAGTTCCGATTCTGCGGGCTGAAGTTCAAAGTGAGCCATGGTGTCGAGTCCTCCCTATATAAAAGCGAAACACACAATAGGCCCCGCCAAAAGCCATTGTCAATAACGAAAAGCACACTTCCAGGGACGGACTCCCGGGATCGGAGGCCGGGCTGCCAAATTGGGAGGTCCGACGGGCGCAGAGTTCCTGCCCGGGGTCACGCGGCGAACAGCACCCTCAGAGGCTTCAAACCTGTACCGGCCGCCTATCGTCGCCCCCGACCTGGCTAACCGGATCGTTACGCCATAAACGACGGCCTATCATCGGCCATAAATACATGAATATGCTATTATGCTTTTATGCGTACCACTCTCGACATCCCAGACGAAGCCTCTCGTCGCCTGAAGATCAAGGCCGCGACCGAAGGGAAGACCATCCGCAAAATCGCATTGCGCGGCATACTGCGTGAGATTGATGAGCAGGATACCCCCCACTTCCCAGGCTTTCCGAGCCGATCCTAAAGTCCTATGCCCCCGGGTCCATTGACATTGACAATGAGAGAATCTATGACCTCATCGGTTTTCCTTGATGTGAATGTGTGGCTTGTGCTGAGTTCCCGCGACCACGTTATAGCATAAATATGCTAATATGCAAATATGCGCACAAGCATCGAAATTCCAGAGCCCATCTATCGTGAAATGAAAATCGCCGCTGCCACCGAAGGGACGACGATTCGGGAGATCATCCTGGAGGGCGTAGCGATAAGACTCCGTAACAGGAGCGCGGCAGCAAAGCAGGATCGCAACCCGCGGTTTCCCGTGCTCCGATCCAAGAATCCCGGCTCACTGAAGCTGGGCGAGGAGGGTATTTACGATTACATTCCTTTTCCCTGATATGAATGTCTGGTTTGCGCTGGCGCATGAGATTCACCCGCATCACAACGCGGTCAGTGAGTGGGGAGACTCGCTTGACAGCAATACAGTTACCTACTTTTGCCGATTCACCCAACTGGGGCTGCTTCGTCTGCTGACCAATCGAAGCGCGATGGGGGAGGATGTTCTCACCCAGACGCAGGCGTGGGAGGCGTTCGATGCGCTCCTTGCCAATCCCGGAAACCGGATGATGGAAGAACCGCGCGGAATCGATCTTCTGTTCCGGCAATACACAGACCGGGGCGAAGCCTCAACCAAGCAGTGGGCCGATGGCTATCTCGCGGCTTTCGCGGAGGCCGCCGGGATCAGGCTGGTAACTCTTGACCGGGCGCTGGCCGGGAAGGTGAAGGGGGCGGTGCTGCTGGCGTAGCGCCGTTCATCCCGCAGGACGCTCCGAGCCGTTCTTCGACCACCGCCAAAGCGCTCGGTCAAGCGCACGCAGTGTCGTCGGAGCTGGAAGGCCCTCTTGCGGTCTGATCTCCGCGCTGTCTGCCAACCGTCTGCAAAACGCAAGATATTCCTCGTAGAACTTCATGTCCTGCTGTGGGTGACCAAGCGCTTCCAGAGCATGAAAATCCAACACCGTGTAGCGCTCCAGGAAAATTGCCGTCAGGATTGCCGAGGAAACTGGAATCGCCACGCCATGCAACTGAATGAGGGCCTCCAATGCATCCTTCGTTGGCGTATTAGCCGAAGCTGCCACTTCCAGAGCCGCTTCTAAGTCTTCCATGTTGTTCTTGCAGAGATGAGGAACTACACGTGGGGATTTCCAGCGAACGATGGTCTCCAGATGCCCTAGCGAGTACTCGCCTCTCCGGATCGCCTCCCCGGCCTCAAAGACAGCTTTTTCGAGCTCACGCTCTTTTTCGCTGGCTTTCAGCCAATACTCTTCGGCCAAATTCTGAAGTTTTTCCTTTTCCGGTTGAAGCTCGAAGTGAGCCATGGTCTCCTCCAAAGGGACGTTTTGTCCCAATAGAACCACCCGCAGGTCCTTTGATCTGTTCGCCCCCGTCAGGATAACGAAGCGTTGCTTAGAACAGAAGCATCAGCAGCTTCGGAAGCCAGCCTTCCCTGCCGATTCCTGTAACTCGCCGCCACAAACTCCCGGAACAGCGGATGTGGCTCCAGCGGCTTCGACTTGAACTCCGGATGGAACTGGCAGCCTAAAAAAAATGGATGACCGGGAAGCTCGACGATCTCGACATACGTTGCGTCGGGAGTGGAGCCGCTGATGCGCAGGCCGGCGCCGGTCAGCAGCGCCTCGTACTCCCGGTTGAATTCGTACCGGTGCCGGTGCCGCTCGCTGATCTCCGTGGCCCCGCCATAGGCCCTGGCTGCCAGCGAATCCTCCTGCAGATTGCACGTCCACGCTCCCAGCCGCATCGTCCCGCCCATCTCTTCCACGCCCAGCAACTCGCGCAGTTTGTAGATGATGCGGTGCCGGCTGGCGGGGTCGAACTCGCTCGAGTTGGCGTCCTTCAGCCCGCAAACATTGCGCGCAAACTCGATGCACGCCGTCTGCATCCCCAGGCAAATCCCGAAGTAAGGCACCTGCTTCTCCCGCGCGTAGCGAATGGCGTTCAGCATGCCCTCGATCCCGCGCTTGCCGAACCCTCCCGGAACCAGAATCCCATCGAATCCTTCTAACTGCGCCTCATAACTCCGGTCGTCGGGAGTCTTTGACTCCAACCCTTCCGCCTCGATCCAGGTGATATTCAGTTTCAGACTCTGCGAAACCGCCCCGTGCGTCAGCGCCTCCTTCAGAGACTTGTAACTGTCCTCGTACTCCACATACTTGCCCACGATGGCGATGGAAACTTCATCCTTGGGGTTGTAGCAGCGGTCCACCAGCTCCCTCCACTTGGTCAGGTCGGACTCCGGCGCTTCCTTGTGCAGGTACTTCAGGATCAGCGCGTCCACGCCTTCCTGGGCAAAGCAAAGTGGCACTTCGTAGATAGAGGGCACGGTCCTGGCGCCAATCACGGCGCGCTCCTCCACGTTGCAGAAAGCGGCGATCTTCTGCTTTATCTCGCGGCCGAGGGGGCGTTCCGAGCGGCAAAGCAGGACATCGGCCTGAATCCCGATTGAGAGCAGTTCCTTCACCGAGTGCTGCGTCGGCTTGGTCTTCAGCTCCTGTGCGGCGGCAATCCACGGCACCAGCGTCAGGTGCACAAACACCGTGTTTTCGCGCCCCAGCTCCTGGCGCATCTGCCGGATGGCCTCAAGAAACGGTAGCGACTCGATGTCGCCCACCGTGCCGCCGATCTCCACAATGGTCACGTCCGCGCCGTTCGACGAAACCTTGCGCATCGCGTTCTTGATCTCGTTGGTCACGTGCGGAATCACCTGCACCGTCTTGCCCAGGTAATCGCCCCGCCGCTCCTTCAGAATGATCTGCTCGTAGATGCGCCCCGTGGTGTGGTTGTTGTCCCTGGACAGCGGCGCGTGCGTAAACCGCTCGTAGTGGCCCAGGTCCAGGTCCGTCTCCGCGCCGTCGTCGGTCACAAACACCTCGCCGTGCTGGAAGGGCGACATGGTCCCTGGATCGACATTCAGGTAGGGGTCGAACTTCATCAGGTTCACGCGCAGGCCGCGGCTTTCCAGCAGGCAGCCGATCGAGGCCGCCGCCAGGCCTTTACCTAGACTGGACACAACTCCGCCCGTCACAAAGACATACTTTGCCGACATCGATGCAACCTCGCTCTTGAATTGTTGGGATTGGCCGTACCAGGTGGGCACAATCAAGTATGGCAGAGTTCGTGACGGGAATGAAGCGGAAAATCTCCGCTCCCGGCCTTCGACCGGGCGAAGCCAATCATAATCGTCGTGAATTCAGAAGGTTGCAACCGTTGCTTTGTGTGCAAAAACTCTCCACTCCGGTCACGCCTCGCCTTCGCCACGCCCCCTGATTTGAGCCCCGTCAAAGTCCTGCTTGCCGTGCGGCGGCGGCGGAGCTACGATGCTCGATGGAAGGAGCCCACCCATGACCACCATGACCGCGCAACGCCGCAAACTGGGCCGCACCGGCCCCGAGGTCTTTCCCATCGCCCTGGGCTGCATGGGTATGAGCGGAATGTATGGCGCAACCGACGATTCCGAGTCCATCGCCACCATCCATGCGGCCATCGATGCCGGCGTCAACCTGCTCGATACCGGCGACTTTTACGGCATGGGCCACAACGAGATGCTCATCGGCCGCGCGCTCCGTTTTCAGCGCGATCAGGTGCTGCTCTCGGTCAAATTCGGCGCCCAGCGCGCCCCCGGCGGCGCCTGGCTCGGCTTTGACGGCCGCCCCGAGGCCGTCAAGACCGCGCTGGCCTATTCGCTCAAGCGCCTCGGCGTCGATTCCATCGACATCTACCGCCCCTCGCGCCTCGACCCCACGGTACCCATCGAAGACACCGTCGGCGCTATTGCGGAGATGGTCACAGCCGGCTACGTGCGCCACATCGGCCTCTCTGAGGTGGGCCCTGAAACCATTCGCCGCGCCGCAGCCGTGCATCCCATTGTGGACCTCCAAATCGAGTACTCGCTCATCAGCCGCGGTCCGGAAGCAAGAATCTTCCCGGTCCTCGACGAACTCGGCATCGGAACCACCACCTATGGAACGCTCTCGCGCGGTTTGCTCTCCGGATCGCAGCCCGCCGCTGCCGGAGACTTTCGCGCCTGGCTGCCGCGCTTCAAGGCAGACAACCTGGTCCAGAATCAGCTGCTTGTCGCCCGGCTTAGCCAGAGCGCCCACGGCAAGAGCATCACCCAGGTGCAGTTGGCCATCGCCTGGGCGCTGGCCAAGCGGAGCTCCATCGTTCCCGTCATCGGCGCCCGCACGCGCGCGCAACTGGCCGAGAGCCTGGGCGCGCTGGAAGTCCATCTCACCGCGCGGGAGATTGCCGATATCGAAGCAGCCGTCCCCGCCGAAGCCGTCGCCGGAACCCGCTACGACGCCGTGCAGATGAGCAATCTGGACAGCGAAAAGTAGTTGCGGATCGTAAACTGCGAATCGAGAGAGCAGAACCGATGATCGAAAGAATCGCGATTCTCAACACCGACATCACCACCCTGGCTGTCGATGCCATCGTCAACGCCGCCAATAGCTCGCTGCTTGGCGGCGGAGGAGTGGACGGCGCAATCCATCGCGCCGCCGGTTCCGAACTTCTCGCCGCGTGCCGCCTCCTCGGCGGTTGCAAGACCGGCCAGGCTAAACTCACCCAAGGCTATCGTCTTCCCGCCAGCTATATCATTCACACCGTTGGCCCCGTCTGGAACGGCGGAGCCCACTCGGAGCCCGAACTGCTCGCCAGTTGCTATCGCTCCTGTTTTGCCCTCGCGCGCGAGCACAGCCTGCGCACGCTTGCCTTCCCCGCTATCAGTTGCGGCATCTATCGGTTCCCCGTCGATCTTGCCGTCGAAATCGCCCTGCGCGAAACCGTCGCGGAACTGAATGCAAGCAATGCAATTGAGAAGGTGATCTTCGCCTGCTTCGACGAAGAGGTCTATGCGTCCTATCGGCGGGCTGTTCAAGCGATCATATAGGCGGAATGGCCTTCGATGGCCCTTGCCATAAAGCAGAATGGGGCGAGCTGCGTTTGCTCGCCCCATTCTATCGATGCGCTAGAAATTCAACGTAATCTTGGCCGTCAGCGCCCGCGGAGTTACATAATGCGTTCCGCTGAACGTCGACAGGAAGTTATACAGCGCGTACTTGTTGGTCAGGTTGATGGCCGTCAGGTCCAGGTCCACCTTGTAGCGTTCCTTGTGGAAGATGTTCTGTTTGCCCAGCGACGCATCGAACAAGTTACGCGGCGCAATACGCTGAGGATTGTGGTCGTTGTCTCCACTATTCGGCGCGGGGACGTTGATCAAGCTCGAGCTGAACTCCGAAGCCGGGCAGACTGAGGGCAAGGGAGTCGTGGGCGTAGCCTTCACTCCATTGCAGGAGAATCCTGCCTGGAACTCTTCGTCAGCAGTTAGTGGAAGCGCGACGCTGGCCCCGGTTACAGGGTTGGTGGTCGGAGGTATGTTGGTGTCCACCATCGCGATCGCAGGTTGACCGTTCAAGGTGGTTGAGCTGTTGCCGCAGGGAGTGTTTGGATCGGTGATCCCGTAGCAAGGTGTCGATCCGGCCACCAGTCCGCTGTCATAGCGCCAATTGAATCCGCCCCAGAGGCCGCTTAACCACTTGCCGCGCGAGAGCGTGTACTGCAGGTGCGAGGTCTGGTTGAACTTCTCGTCGTGATCGATGCGGAAAGGCAACCCCGTCTGCCCCACCGTCGCTCCCGCGCCCGCCACCTGCGGCGGATAGAATCGTGCCGCCACCGACGACATCACAACGTAAGCGCTTAAACCGTGGAAGTCCGGCACATCGGCGTGCAGCGCATAGCCTGGAATCTTCGAGTTATGCCAGTCGATGGGGAAGGTGATCGGCGTGTTGCCCAGAATGCTGAAGTCGAAAGCGTTGTGCGTGTACTTCCAGATGTACTCGCCGCTCACCACCACCTTCTTGCCGAAGGCCTGTTGCAAGCTGGCGTGGAACTCGTTGCGGAACCCTGGGTCCAGGGTTCCCGATACTCCGGGCGTGCAGACGAGCAATGGAGCCAGAACTGCATTCGAGCACCCTCTGCTCGAAAGTACCAGGTTCTCATTAAATGGCGTCTCCAGCGTGCGTGCGTAGGAGAGGCTCAGCACCGTGCTGGTGGGCTGGATATGGTATCCAACCCCGACGCGAGGCTCCGCCTGTTGCTCCGACGTGAGACCGTTATAAATGTCCCCGCGGATGCCCAGGTTGAAGAGCCAGTTACCGGCCTTGATCTGGTCTTCGACGTACATGGCCAGTTCTTTTACATCCGTGTGGCCCACAAAGTTGTACTCACGGCCGCCGCGGGTCAAATCGTATGGGGCCAGGACCGGGTTGTAGTTGGGATTCTGGAGCGCCACAAGGCCGTCGCAAGCCGCAGGATCGGAGTAACCCGGCAGCGGGTTGCCGTTGACGTCCATACAGGGGGCGCTGAGAGGATAGGTCGATTCCACGATGCCCAGGTTATCGTTCTCACGCAGGAAGGTCTGCCCGTAAACCACCCCGGCTTTGAAGGTGTGGATTCCCTTTGAGTAGTCGAAGTCCGAGTGGACTGCGGCGTTGGTCAGCGTGCGGCTCTGCGAGATCGACGACGTTTGCAGGGTCGCCGGCCCAAGATCGGCAAGAGGGTTGCCGCTGGGGAAATAATTGTAGAAGTCCTTGCGGACATAGCCGCCCATGTTGAGAACTGAATCGGTGCTCAGTACCCGCGTATAGGTGGGCGAGATATTGATCGTCTGGATTTTTGAGTGCTGGTCCGTGTCTCCCACGATGCCGAAGAGGGGACTGGCGCTTGTGCCTCCGCTGACGACATTCTGCACATTCAGGTTCTGGAAAGCATTGGGCGTCTGGAACCAGGAACGGCTGTAGTTCAGGTCCAGATGGATCGAGTTGGCCGGGTTAAACGTCAAATCTACGCGATCGAAGACGTTCTGCTCGTTACCCTTGTCGTGGAAGACCGCAAACTCCGGGGGATCGAGGAAGCGTCCGGAGTTGAGTCCATCGGCTTCGACAAAATTTCCCCAACTCTTGCCGCCATAGGCCAGGTCGACACCGGCCGTGGCCGACCCGAAAGCGCCATACGAGCTGTTGACGCTGCCGGTAGGCTTCGTGACACCCTGGCCGGAGCGCGTGGTCGCCACAATCACCAGGCTGGTCTTGCCGCCATACTCGGCCGGCGGCGCGCCGCTGATCACTTCGATCGACTGAATCGAATCGGATGGAATCTGGTTGGAAAATACTTTGCTCTGCTGGTCGGTAATTGATTGCCCGTCCACGGAAAACGAGTTCGACGCGTGGTCGCCGAGCCCATGGAAAAGCCCATTGGAGTCAGCCGCCACACCGGGGGTGGTGAGCGTAACCAGCGAGCTCAGCCCGGAAGACGCGCTCTCCAGCGGTACCTTGACAAAAGCGTCGCGGTCCACGTCGGTGTGGAACGTGGGATCGTCTTCGACCAGATCTCCCTGGGCCTCGACTGTGATGGTCGAACTGGCGCCGGCAATCGGCAATGCCAGCTTCACGTTCGTTCCCACCGCCGAACGAATCTCGACATGTCGGGTCAGCGACCCGAACCCGTTGGCCGAAACGGCGATCTGGTATGGGTTGAAGGGAATGTTGGAAAAGGTGAATTGACCCAGCGCGTCTGTTGTCGAGCTCCTGTCCAGGCCGCTTTCCGGGTTGGTCAGGTGGACCGCGGCGCCGGGAATCACGGCTCCGGTAGGATCGGTGACGGTGCCACGAATAACGCCGGCGTTGCCGCTTTGCGCAGGCGAGGTAAGCGCCGCGAAGATCAAGGCGAGGACCGGAAGAATGCGGAAAATCGTGCCGCGATTGAACGGCATGGGGTACCTCCTGTAGATGGCTGACGGCTGCTGGATTCAGGCTGTGGGGGGAATACCGCGGCGCCTGAGCAATCCTGGTGCAACGATTCCGGATTCGGAGGAGCCGCCTGCCGGGGCGCCCATGCCTCGCATTGGTGGAGGCAGTTTCAGGGTCGGCCCAACGCATCGCTCAAGAAAGAATCCGGAGAGATGGGCTAACAGTCAGATGGAGGGGGGCGTGTAAAGAGCTTGGAATGCCAGTGCCGGGTGACCGAATGTGCCTCAAAAACCGGGGCGCGGGTCTCGATCTCGACCAGCACCACCACGGCAGCCGTCACCGCGACCGGGGCCGCCGTATGCATCACAATGCAAAGGGGGCAATGGTCGGCATCGCTGTCGATCGGGTGCATGTGCGCCACCTGCACCACGGTGAGCAGCGCCAGCAGGACAAGGCACACCACGGTCGCCATCGGCAAAGCCCCTGGCTTTGCGCGGCGATTCCCGCTCCAATGTGCCCAAATTCCCGTCAATTTACCATCCCTCATATTAAGAATACACACATTGGATGCACGGGAACCCGAAAGGGTTAGGTTTTGGGCTCGGTTTTCTCCCCTTCAAGCAGCCAACGCACCCTTGTCCCGTTCGTCTAAACTGGTGGCAGTTCACCCGCACTGTAGCCCCATGACCCATTTTCCTTATTTGCGGCGCTTGCTCACATGCTTCCTGGCGATCCTGCTCCTGGCCTCGTCCGCTTCCGCAGTCCGCGCCCAGAAAACCCTTCCCCTCAAGCCCGACGTCCCCGGCATGGCCACCAACCATCGCCTCATCCTCAAGGACGGCACCTATCAACTGGTCCGCAAGTACGAGATCGTCGGCGACCGGGTCCGCTACATCTCCATCGAGCGCAGTGGCGAATGGGAGGAACTGCCCGTGGACCTGGTGGATTGGGACGCCACGCGCAAGTGGGAGCGCGACCACGCCAACCAGGTCGAAGAAGCCTCTCCAGCCATGAAAGAGGCCGAAGACATCGACAAGGAAGAAGCCGCCGAGCGCGACGCACAAAAGGCCCGCCGCCCCGAAGTTGCCAAGGGCCTCGAACTGCCCGACGAGGACGGCGTCTTTGCCATGGATACCTTTCAAGGCACTCCCGAGCTGGTCGAGCTGTTGCCCAACGAACTCGGCGCAATTGCCAAGACCAAACACGGCCTCAGCACCCTCAACCCCATGGCCGGCGCCAAGGCCACCCTGGAGCTCGAAGGCGCGCACGCCAAGGTTCACCTCCACGTCAACGATCCGGTCCTCTATCTCTCCCTCAACGCCCCCGACGACACCGAGCAGGTCATCTCCCACGCCATCACCGTCAACACCGGCGGCGCCAAAGAGGTGGCCAGCCGCAAGCATGGAGCGCATTCGGCCACCTCGGGCTTCGCCATCGTCCGCGTCGACGAGCGCCGCACCGTCCGCATCGTCGGCGCCATCCACATGAGCCCCACCGGCGCCGTCACCCAGGACGAAGACGTGATTCCCACCAAGGTCGAAGTCCTTCCCGGCAAGCACTGGCTCAAAATCTCCCCCGGCAAGCCGCTCCTCATCGGCGAATACGCGCTGGTCGAAATCCTCTCCGCCTCCGACATCAACCAGTCCGTCTGGGACTTCCGCGTCGACCCGCAGTTAGGCGACAACCCCGCATCCCTGGGACCGATTTACAAGTAGCGTATCTGCGGTGAATTCGAGAGTTCCTCTACAGGCCCTCTGGCGCCTTGGCCCGCGAGAATCTCTGCCGCCGCTTCTCCCACTCGTCGGAGTTGAAGAATCGCGGCCCGACGTCGATGAGGCGCGGAATCATATTGAAGACCGCGACCCGGCTCCACGGCCGCCCGTCCCGCATCCGGAAACCTTTCTCATTCAGGTCGCTCACGATGCTGGAATAGGAGAAGTCCTGCACCAGCAACTCCATCATCAGCATCAGCGCCTGGTGCTCTCTGGGATGGACCTCCAGCCGCTTGCAGTCGTCGGAAACGCGCAGACCATAGGGGATGTCCTCGTCGAATCCACCCTCCGGCGGCGTCTCCGCGTCGGGCAGCTCGCGCCGCCACTCGATGGAGACCATCTGCCATCCAGCGGCCGTCCGTTGCTGGATGACGTCAGGGCTGAATGGCCCTGAAACCACATCGCGAACCCGCTCAAAATAGGCCATCGCAAACCTCCGTGCAGGTTTCTTCCCGTCAAATAGCAGGCAATTTGCCTGCCAAAGCTCCGGCCTGTCGACAGTCTCTCAAGGACCTCATCTGCAAGGGGATAGCCGTTGCTTACGAACGGGACGCAACTCACCGGCTGTCCAGATTCGCAAACCCGTGTCCGCTTCCGGACAGACGCTACTCTCTGACGCTGATCCCCAACGCCTTCATCTTGCGATACAGGTGGCTTCGCTCCAGCCCCAGCAATTCAGCCGCGTGGCTTACGTTATTGCGCGCTTCTTCAATCTTTTTCAGGATGTATTCCCGCTCGTACGCGTCCCGAGCCTGTTGCAGCGATGAGAACTCCTCCGTCGAGCGCGTGCCCGCCTTGTGCGTCAACGGCGGCAGATGCTTGCGCTCGATGCGCAGCACGCGGGGATTGAGGATCATCACCCGCTCGATCACATTTTTCAGTTCCCGCACGTTGCCCGGCCAGCGGTATGCGGCGAGCGTCTCCAGCGCCTCTTCGCCGATCTCCATCCGCGGGCGTCCGTACTGGCGGCCGAACTCGGCCAGAAACTCCATCGCCAGTGGTGGAATGTCCTGCTTCCGCTCCCTGAGCGGCGGTACAAAAAACGGGACCACGTTCAGCCGGTAGAACAGATCCTCGCGAAAGTTGCCCTTGGCGATCTCCTCTTCCAGATCTTTATTTGTTGACGCGATCAGCCGCACGTCCACTCTCAGCGGCTGCGTGCCGCCCACCGGCGTAAACAGTTGGTCGTCCAGCGCACTCAGCACCTTGGCCTGCGTCTTCAGGCTCATGTCGCCCACTTCGTCCAGAAACAGCGTTCCCCCGTCGGCGCGCTCCAGCGTGCCGCGCTGTTCCACCGGTCCGCCGGGCTGCGCCCCGTGCCGGTAGCCGAACAGCTCGGCCTCGATGTGCGCCTCGGGGATGGCCGCGCAGTTCAGCTCCACGAACACGCGATCCCGCCGCAAACTCTCGGCATGAATGGAGCGCGCAATCAGCTCCTTGCCCGTGCCCGACTCGCCGTAGATCAGCACCCGTCCATTGGTGGGCGCCATCAGCCGGATCTGCTGCCGCAGCGCCTTTACCGGAACGCTGGCGCCGGTCAGCACCGACCCCACGCTGAACTGCCGCTTGAATTCCAGGTTTTCCGTGCGCAGCCGCCGCGCCTCCACCGCGTTCTTCAGCACGATCAGCGTACGTTCCAGCGAGAGCGGCTTTTCCAGAAAATCGTATGCGCCCAGCTTGGTGGCCTTCACCGCCGCCTCGATGGTGCCGTGGCCGCTGATGATCACCACCTCCGGCCGCATCTCCGCGGCCAGCACGTGCATGTCGGCCAGCACGTCCAGCCCGTCCCGGTCGGGAAGCCAGATGTCCAGCAGCACCACGTCGTAGGGCGCGTCCTGCAACAGCACCAGGGCCTCGGTTGCGGTGGCCGCCGTGGCCACCCCGTAGCCCTCCTCGCGCAGAATCTCTTCCAGAGAATTGCGAATCTCCGCCTCGTCGTCCACCACCAGCACGTGATTCATCAGGGCAATCCCTTCAGGCTGGCAACCGTGCTGCCTTCCAGCGCCGACTGCGCTCCGGCGCCGTTTTCCATCAACGGCAACCGCAGCAGGAACCGCGCGCCCTTGGGGCTATTGGACTCCGCGCGCAGCGAGCCACCGTGTTCCTGCACAATCTTGGCCGCGATCGACAGGCCCAGCCCCGTGCCCCGATGCTTGGTCGAGTAGAAGGGAAGAAACAGCCGCTCCCGTATCTCGTCCGTCAGCCCGTGACCGGTGTCGGATACCGCAACTTCCACCGACCCGCCATCCTCGCTCAGCGAGCTATGAATCCCCAGCACGCGCAGCAGGCTGCCCTGCATGGCCTCGGCGGCGTTGTCGACCAGGTTAGCCAGCGCGCGCCGGATCGCCTCCGGATCGGCCAGCACCGGCGGCAACCCCGGTTCCAGATCCCACTCCACCGTAATGCCGTCCAGGCGGCCGGCAAACAGCGCCAGCGCTTCCTCAGCTACTCGATTCATGTCGCAGGCCCGCGGCTGCGGCGAGGGAAACTGCGCCAACACCGAGAACTGGTCCACCAGCGTCCGCAACGTACCCACGCAGCCCAGAATCACCTCGCTGCACTTCCTGATCACCTGCGGCGAGTCCGGCTGGCCGCGTTCCAGGTGCCTGCCGATCCGTTCCGCGGAAAGAGCGATGGGCGTCAGCGGATTCTTGATCTCGTGCGCCACCCGCTGCGCCACCTCCTTCCACGCCAACTGTCGCTGCGCCCGCAACAGCTCGGTCATGTCCTCCACCACCAGCACCGTCCCCGCCGCGCCGTGCACCAGTTCCAGCCGCGCGCTGGTAACGGCAAAATGGATGGTGCGGCCCCGTGCAAGAAGTTCGATCTCCGTCGATGCCGCGCCCATGCGGTGCCCGCGCCGGATCACCCCCGCCAAATCCTCCAGACATTCGGCCGGAAACAGCGTCTCGATTCGCTCTCCGGTCAGGCGCACGTCCTCGCGCCGTCCCATCAGCGCCGCAAACGCGCGATTCGATTGGAGCACGAAGCCCGCTCCATCCAGCGTCACCACGCCGCTGGGAATCGTCTCCACGATCGTCTCCAGCTCCCGCCGCCGCTCCTCGACGGCCAGGTTGGCCGCCGTCAGTTGCGCCGACGAGCTCTCCACCAGGGAACGGCTCGTCTCCAGGTCCGCCGCCATGTGGTTGAACGACCGCACCAGGTCGCCCATCTCCCCGCTGGCCACCAACGCCACGCGATGGTCGTACTTGCCGTCCGCGATCTCGTCCATCGCGTCGCCCAGCGCCTCCACCGGCCGCGTGATCTGCTTGGACAAAAACAGCGCCAGCCACACGCTGGAGAAAAAAACAAACACCGTGATCAGCAGCAGCAGCAAAACGAATATGGTGCGAATCTGGTGGCGCTTGCGAAACAGCTCCCAATACTCGTCTGCCCCGGCGCGGATGCGCACCACCGTCTGGCTTAATCCCACCGGCATCGGCAGCGCCACCACCACCACCTTGCCCGATGCCGTCGCCGACATCCCCAGCGCGTACTCCTGCCCCCCCACCTTGAACACCGCCTCATCGCCGCGCCGCGCCGTGGAAAGCAGATTGGCTGTCAGCGGCCCGCGCAACGGAACCGCTGCTCCCAGCTTGCCTTCCTCGGTCTTTTCGGGCAGCCAGGGAAGCAAACTGGCCTGGCTTTGCTCCGGCGGAGCCTGAAAACTTGCCATCGTGCGCAGATCCTTGCTGTAGACCACCGCAAACCCGCCAGCCAGCGTAATCCGGTGCGAACCCAGTTCGTCCTGGAGCGCCGCAAGCTCCTTGTCCGGCGCCCCGGAGGCCGCAATCGACTCCGCCTCCACGCGCGCATTCTCGGTCACATATTGCGCCAGTTCCAGCACCACCCGCGTCGAATCCTCGCGCAACTCCGACGTGTTCGGCGAGAACCAGCGGTCGATGGACCGGTTCAGCAGTTGGAAGCTGAAGAGAAACATGAAAATCGCCGGCAACAGCGCGATCATCACCGCACCCAGCACCATCCGCGTGCGCAGCCGCGAGCCCAGCGCGCTGCTGCTTTGCCCGGCATATGTCTTCAGGATGTTCCTCAGCAGCAGCATCGACAATGCCACCAGCAGCAGAAACACCAGCACCGTCAGAGCGGTGAAGATCAGCGTCTCTCCCGATGTCTCGGGATTCAGAAAACCCACTCCCGAGGTGTTGAACCACTGCAGCGCCCCCAGCAGCGCGAACACCAGCAACACCCCGCCTCCCAGCAGGGCAATCGTCCGCCGCCGTGGATCGCCTAAGAACGACATGCGCCGATTATAGAACCGGCAGTCGTCAGTAGTCAGTCGTCAGTGGTCAGCCGGGTGCCCCAGGTCTCGATTTTGAGACCTTGGATTCCACCCATTCCCTGCACAAAGACAAAGGAAGACACAACCCAGCCATCGCTGGCGAGGCTGCCGGACTACCTCCAAACCACAAACTTCAGCCAACCCTCCCAAACGTCGGTAAATGCATGCGCGACGATGTTTGCACGCAGATTCCCGCGCCACGCGGCCAGCGCTCCATAAAGCACTCCAAGCACGCTGATCACGATCACATTCCTCCAGCCCTGATAGCTGTGAAACAGGCCAAACACCAATCCCTGCCCCAGCACGGCCGCCACAATGCCGCCGCCCAGCGCGTAAAACTGCCGCTGCAAGTAGCCGCGAAATGCCATCTCCTCGCAAACGCCGGCGGTAATCGAGGCCCCGATCCAAACCAGGATTTCAAGCAGGCTCTGCGGCAACAGGCTGTCGACGGTCTTCGCGCTGTCTGTTCCCAGCAGCCTCGGCGCCAGCAGCCAGTGGACGCCATAGGCCGCGCCCTCCCATAACACCCAGAACGGCAACACAATCCCCAGGTCCACCGCGACGCTCTTCCACGAGGTCCAGCGCCCGCCCGAAAGCGTTCTCAGGTTTCCGCCGCGCTTATGCACGCCGGCCCAGCAGTAATAGAGCAGGGCCCAGTCCATGAAGATTGCGCCCAGGTAAATAGGGATGGCTTTGCTGTGGCTGGCAAGCTGGCCGGATGCAGCTCCGCCGCCTCCGGTGGGTGCGTGCTGAGCCAGAAAGCCCAACGCCACCACGCCCGCCCCGATCAGAAGAAAGCCCGCCAGGTGTGCCCACGATGCGATCTGTTTCGGTCCTTCGCGTCCATCTGAATTCGCTGCCGCAAACATCTCATTTGCCTGCATGTCTTTTCTCCTGGCGGGTCTCTGAAGACTTCCGCTGTTTCCTGGCTATCTTGTTCAATTCGGCTAACGTCTTTTCCGCCCAGCGCAGGTGCGCTTTCATTTCCATCTGTCCAAAATGTGCGGCCATTCTCCAGTAGGGCGCGCCGGGATAGTGCCGGTTCTTGTCGATCTCCTCGCGCACCGCCCGTTCCAGCAACTCCAGCAGCGTGCGGCTTTCCTCCGCCATGCGCTCCACATATCCAATCAGGATTTCAGCGGGAACTTGCTCGCCAAAGAACAGCTTCAGCAGCAATTCGTTGCGCGGAATCTCCGCTTGCGGCGGCACCGCCAGCCACTCCGTCAATCGTTCCCGTCCCTTTTTCGTGATCGAGTAGATGCGCCGGTCCGGCTTGCCTTTTTGCCGCTCCGTCTTCGCGGTCACAAACCCGTTGCCTGCCAGCTTTTTCAGGTTGGGATAGATCTGCCCGTAGCTTTCGTTCCAAAAGTGACCGACCGATCCCCGGATCGTCAGCCCCAGGTCGTAGCCCGACATGGGCTCGATCGTCAGCAGGCCCAGAAGCACTTCCATGCTCGAACTTGATCGTTTCGCCATATTTCTATTAGATATATGCCTATTAGATTTATCTGTCAACAAGAATCTTGCGCCCGCTTTCCGCGCTCCGTTCCCTTGCGCCCGCAGCGCGCGAGCCGATGAGGATACTTTCAGGAGCCCTGAGCCCGGTGGGCACGCCGACCGCCGAATGCATGGATCGTTCTCGTTCCAGCAAGAACCTCGCCGCTGTGCGGCACACCGCGCGGGATGAGATATTCCTCCCCGGCCTGCAACGGAATCCGCTCGCCTTGAATGATCAGGGTGTAGCAGCCCTGCACAACGATCAGGTATTCGTCGTAATCATGGGCATGTTCCGCCGATGCCGCAGTTTCACGGCAAGTCCAAAACGCCATCCGGCTCCCGTCTGCGCCGTCGAAGACATAGCCCTCAACGCCCGGAGTCGCTTGATCGGACTTCGCGATCAGGTTTGCAGGATGCTTCATGAACTCTGGAAAATCGTCGCTGGACTGCAACATTTTTGCACTCTTCCAAACAACGGCGCCACTCTTCCGGTCTCTTCCACGTTTCAGATCTGGGAACACCCCAGCGGGCTCAGAATCAGATTCGTTATATTCGTCACAAGCTGATCCGAACTGAACCGCGGGCTGGTCGACAGCTTCTTCCATGCCGGATCGTTGCGGAAAACGTCCCACTTCGCTTCCAGCTCCGCCTGGTCGGCAAAGCTCAGCATGTAGGTCAGGTTCGGCATCCGCGCGCCGATCAGCGTGTCGCCGAAAAACACCGGATGAAACCCAGCCTTGAGGAAGATCTCGAACTCCCCCGAATGAAACATCTCCACCTTGCGAACGTGATCCCCGTCGCTGGGGCTCTCATACGTGCGCAGTTGAAAGATGCCCTTGCCCTTGGTGGCCGCTGCCGCCGGCGGCGTCAACTTCGGCCAGCCCTCAAACGCCGCCAGCAGAGAGCTCTCCACGCGCTCGAACGCCGGCGCCGCCGCCGTCGCATTCCAGAACGACTCCGCAACCTTCACGAAGCCCGCATCCTGGCCGAGATGCAGATCCAACTCTGCAAGAGCTTCCACTGAAGAACCCGGAATCAGCAGATAGAACGCCGGCGTCTCCGGTCCAACATCAAGCCGGAACGCGCCAATCGGGCCCATCCCCATCCGGGTCAGCGCCGGAATCAGCACATCCCCGAAGTAGCTCTCGGTCACCTTCGTCTGCGGACCGCTTTGCAGGTTATAGCGGCGCATCTGGTAGAACTCGCGCGTTCGCCCCGCCGGCGCCTGCGCCTTCCCATCCCCCGCAATCGCAATAGCTGAAGTCGCAATCGAAGCAGCAAGAAACTGACGCCGTTCCATGGTTTCCTCCGTGTGAAGCATCGTTCATGCAAATGGGGACGCCCTATTCTCCCCTGACAGCTCTAAGGATTGGGCGCCATCTGCATTCCCAGTTGCGCGAACAAAAAGCTGTATATGTCGGCCGATTCCTCAAGCGCTTCATCCTTGTCGGTGCTGATGCCGTGTCCCGCGTTGGCGCTGGTGCGCAGCATCACGGGCAGCCCCGACGCGCTTGCGGCCTGCAACGCCGCGGTCATCTTGCGCGAATGCGCGGGATTCACGCGATGGTCGTTGTCGCCGGCGAAAAACAGTATCGCCGGATACTTCACGCCTGCCTGAACGTGGTGGTACGGCGAATAGGCGTACATGGCCTTGAACAGCGCCGCATCCTTGACCGTCCCGTACTCGGTGGCGTTGAAGGTCCCGTTGGGGTCCAGTTCCACGCGCAACATGTCGTAGATGCCCACCCCGGACAGGACCACCCGGAACATCCCCGGGTGTTGCGTCAGCTCTGCTCCCATCAGCAGGCCACCGTTGCTTTCCCCTTCGACGGCGAGGTGCTCCGGCGATGTGTACCCGGCCGCAATCAGGTGCTGCGCGCAGGCCGCGAAATCGTCGAAGACGTTCTGCTTGTTCAGCAGGCTGCCGTTGGTGTGCCAGCTTTCGCCGTATTCGCCGCCGCCGCGCAGATTGGCATTCACCAGGATGCCGCCCTGGTCGAGCCACAGGCGGCCAAAGACGCCGGCGAAATAGGGGCCCAGGCTGATGCCGAAGCCACCGTAACCATAGAGGAGCGCCGGATTCGACCCATCGAGCTTCGTCCCCTTGCGCATCAAAATGCTCATCGGGATCTCGGTTCCGTCCTTCGAGGTGGCGAATTCGCGGCGCACTTCCACATCGTCGAAACGGATGCCGGTCTCGGTTTTGAACGGCAATGCGACGGACTGACCCCCGCCGTTGTAACGGAACCATTGCGAGGCCTGGGTATAGGTTTGCGCGCTGTAGAGGAACGAGTCGCCAGAGAGCGGAACCAGAGTACTGACGGACGCGACCTCAGGCGCCGGAACCTTGCCCTCGCTCTTGCCGCGCAGGTCGAACTTCAGAATCTCCTCCGGCCCGCCATCTACCACCGTGACGTACAACTCGTGATCGGCGGCCCAGAAGCGGCGCATTTCGTCTACGGAGCTGACGCCTTCGATGCTGCCCCGCATGGGCGCCACCACGCGCACCGCGTCCGCCAGCTTCACGCTGCCGGCTGCAAGGTGGTCCAGCTCGCCTTTGTCGCTGTTTGCATGGCTCAGAAGCCAGAGGCTGTCGTCGGCGCCGAACTGAATATCGACGATCTTGTCGCCGAAGCGCGTGATCTGGGCCGCATTGCCGTCGGGCGCAAGCAGAAAATGCTCATACCTTCCCCCGTCGCCGTCCTCCACGCTGACCAGGATGTGCTTGCCGTCGTGCGCCGTCTCCAGCGCCGTTTCTCCAATGCGCGGAAACTCCTTGCCCAGGACGTACCTGTCCTGCGCGGCGCTCGTGCCCAGCACATGGTAGTAGACCTGCTGGTAGAAGTTTGCATCCTCGGCGGGGCGCTCATGGCCCTGCGGATAGCGCGTGTAATAGAAGCCCCGGTCATCGGCCGTCCAGGCCATATCGCCGCCCGCGGTCGCAAACTGCACGCGCGGAACCGGCTCTCCGATCTGTTTGCCGGTTGCCACATCGAACACGTATAGGGCCGCGTCCTCGCTGCCTCCGGTGCCCAGCGCCATGCCCACCATGGTCCCATCCAGCGATGGCTTGTACCAACTCGCCTGGAAGATCTTGCCGGCGGCCAGCGTGTTCAGGTCGACCACGGTGCGCTCGCTGGCTTTGTCCTCGGGATCGCGGAACACCACCAGCGCCGCGGCCGATTTCTCGGGGTCGAACTTCAAGGCGAAAAGCAGCCCGCCGGCATACTGGAAGCCGCCGTACCTGACATGCGCCTGCTGCCGCGCCTTCTTCAGAAAGGCGACGATGGCGCCACGCTGCGGCAGGTTGCTCACGTAGCCCTGCGTATAGGCGTTCTGTGCGGCGGCCCATGCCTTCACCTTCGCATTGTCGCCGTTCTCCAGCCAGCGGTAGTCGTCCATCACGTTTACGCCGTGATAAACATCCGTGACCGGGATCTTTTCCGTCTTTGGCGGCGCAGGGATCGCCGCTGCCTGAGCTGCTGCGGCTTGGGCGAACGCTCCGCAGCCCGCCAACAGCAGGGCCGCTCCCGCAATCGTCAAAACTCTTGTCGTCATCGCGCGATTCTCTGTCTTTCGATGGACTTCATCCAGCAATCATAACTTGCGGATTCTCATCTCGTGACAGACTTCTTCACCCTCCGGCCCGGCATCGCGAAGTCTCGCGTCGAAGCGGTGAAAGAAATCTTTGTTTTCGCTTAATGCGAGTGCCGCTTAGGCAATCACGCTAGCCGCGGCCGTCCACTCCCGCTCCTGGCTCTCCGCCACGCCGCGATGCGTCAGCACGCCCATCCACGTGTTCAGTCCCTCGGCCAGTCCCGCATCCTGCATCAGCGCCTCCCGCGCGCCCAGGTTGGCCAGCCGCAGCAGATAGGGGAAGGTCGAGTTGGTCAGCGCCAGCGTCGAAGTATGCGGCACCGCGCCCGGCATGTTCGTCACGCAGTAGTGCACCACCCCATCCACCACGTAACTCGGATCGGAGTGCGACGTCGGCCGCGCCGTCTCCACGCATCCGCCCTGGTCGATGGCCACGTCCACAATCACTGCGCCCTTCTTCATCTGCGACACCATGGCGCGGGTCACGATCTTGGGCGCCGTCGTCCCTGGAATCAGCACTCCGCCGATCACCAGGTCCGCCTCTTTCGTAGCCTGCGCCACATTGTAGCTGTTCGACGCCAGCGTATACAGCCGCCCGCCGAAGATGTCGTCCAGCTCCCGCAGCCGGTTCAGGTTCACGTCCACCAGCGTCACCTTGGCGCCGAACCCCAGCGCAACCCGCGCCGCATTGGTGCCCACGATTCCTCCGCCGAGGATGCACACGTGCGCCGGCGGCACGCCCGGCACGCCGCCCAGCAGAATCCCCCGTCCGCCGCGCTCTTTCTCAAGATACGACGCCCCCACCTGCACGCTCATCCTGCCCGCAACCTCGCTCATCGGCGTCAGCAGCGGCAGCGTATTCTGGCGGTCCCGCACCGTCTCATACGCGATCCCGATCACACCCTTCTCCAGCAGTTTGTCGGTCAGGCCCGGCAGCGGCGCCAGGTGCAAATAGGTAAACAGCACCAGCCCCTCGCGGAAATAAACGTACTCCGTTTCGATAGGCTCCTTAACCTTCACCACCAGGTCGGCCTTGCCCCACGCGTAGCCGGCCTCGCCCACCATCTCCGCGCCGGCGTTCTGGTACTCCGCATCGGGAAAACTGGACTGCTCGCCCGCCTGTGTCTCCACCAGCACGGTGTGACCGGCCTCGGTAAGTTCCTTCACGCCCGCCGGGGTTACGCCCACGCGGGACTCTTGATCCTTGATCTCTTTGGGAACGCCAATAATCATCGCTGTCTCTCCTGTCTGAACCTTTGGATGCCGGCCGGGAAGAACCCGCCTGTTGCGAAGACCCGGCTCCGGTTTTGTTTGTCGGGGGAGGACTGTCCGGCGTCGGGCGTGCATCCAGGTCCAACTGCCAAGAATCCTACGGCGCAAGGGGCTTCCAATGTGTGCAAACTTCGTGATAAAAATGCCCTATGGGAACGAAACGTGACAAGAATAGCCGTCTTGCGCAAGAATCAGGCGCGCTGTACCCTGGAACCGGGACGCAATACGCGTCTGCGGCCGGAAACAACGCCCTCGATGAACTGGATGAATCCATTCTGCGCTTTCTTGAGCGCCACGGCCGCGCCACCAACTACGAAGTCGGCGAAGCCGTCGGCCTGTCCGCCTCGGCCGCCTCGCGCCGCATCCAGGCTCTCGAAGCAGCCGGCGCCATCCGCGGCTACCGCGCCCAGATCGACGACCGCCTCCTCGGCAAGAGCATGACCGTCTTCATCCGCGTCACCCTGGAGCGCCAATCGGCCCCGGTGCTGGCCGCCTTCGAAACCGCCATCCGCCGCTCCAAAGGAATCGTGAGCTGCCACCTGATGGCCGGCCAGTACGACTACATGCTCCAGGTCCGCGTTGCCGGCATCGACGACTACGGCCGCCTCCACCAGAACGAACTTTCCCGCCTCCCCGGCGTCACCCGCCTCGAAACCAGTTTTGCGCTTAGAGATGTGCTCGAGGGGACAAGGTCTTAGGGGCTCGGAACGGCCTCAGCTTCGTGAGTTGCTCCGGCCGCTTTCGCTCCTGCTGCAAGCGCCCAGGACGGCATCCATCGCGGCGATCACCCGTTCCAACAGAATCGGCTCCCCGGCGCTGGGGATTCCCTGCAACTCTTGGGCGCTCCGGCCCGCGGTAGTCATTGCGCCGGGATGACTTCGGCCTGGCTTCCATCAAGACTCTCCGAATTGCATTCTGCGGAAAAGGCCCGAAAGTTCGCCTTTCGGCCTTGTCCGCAAACGCAGTAACGCGCATCTGCGGCTCGCCCGCGAACGTCTCTCTATTCCCAGCTGATTCAGTCTCGCCCCCGCCACAGCATTTTCATTCCGGCTCTTTGCAAAAACCGGACAGTCAAGTAGCTCATTCCTTATCGGGGTCCCCACCGGGCGAACTTTGTTCGGTGGGGTGAAGCGACAGTTCTTCTTCGCTGGGGCGGAGGCAGATACCACTTTCTATGCAGACGCAAGGGCTGCATATGAAATGAGAATGCTCTGGATGTTAAGTTTCATAAATGCCACCCGCCGGCGCCATATCCACCTGAATCAATGGTTTACGGGTTGAGAAAATGTTGATGAAACACGCTCTGGTAACCAGACATTTCCCTGACCATTTATTGCTATTTACGCAGAAGGCAATGCGTGGTCCAATCTAGCTGATTCCAGAAATTTGGAAATTCGGACAACCGGGAAAGGGGTCCGCCTGATGACAGATGAAGATCCGCAAGAGCCCTACGGCGCCACCTCGGGCGCCGGCCAGCAAGCTCCCCAAGGCGAGAAAAAGGATGAGGATCAAACGGATCCAGGCGCCCAGACTGCGGATGCAGAACAGCAGAATCCAATCGGCGCAATAGCTGATTCGCCCCAGCAAGGTTCCGCCGTTGAACCCTCAAAGCCCGCAGCCAACCCAACATACGTCTACGCCGCGATAGGCGCGGGACTCGGGATTCTGGTTGGAGTCGCGTTCGCAGCCGTTGCCTGGGGCCCGGCCGGTTCCCATGCGCCATTCGACTTGGGATCGGTCGTCTCCTACGCGGATGGGCTGAAGGGCCATCTGATCTTAAATTGGGGAAAAAAGCTTAAATACCACCTGGTGGTCGAACCCAGCGATCCTGGCAAGCATGCAGAGTTTTCGCTCGCGGCAAGCAGTCCGCCGCGTCCACTTGCTTTCGATATCCAACTCAAGGATCCCGCCGGCTCTGTGTTGTGCAGTAAGACCATCGTGTTGAAGTACGATCCCCGGCAAGCTGCGGCTCTTGCTCCATCCGATAAGGAACCCAAGGCCGGGACGGCGAGCGCAGGCAAGGTTTCCACGGACCAGATAGCGCAAGCGATCGATATTGCCCGATCCGAAGCTCTGGAACTTCAGCGGGAGCACGGTCAGGATATCTTCCAGAATAACATCGGCCAAGATGGGCAAATTCAATCCATAAGCTCTCAAGGAGATATGCCATGCTCAAGGCAGGCATATGAGCGCATTGCTTTCTGGAGCTTCTCGCAGGACTTCCCAACCCTTGACGAGCAGGCTGAATTGCTGAATCGCCAGGCGAACGCACACGCGGATCGAAACCCCTCGCCTCCTGGAACATCTGCCGCCGCCACGGCATCCGGCGCCCGCAAGGCATCTGCCACCCGCAAGAAAGCTAAGAAGAACGCGCCGGAAGAACCCGCGACTTTCGCCATCGAAGGAGACGACGAATTAGTCATGTATGACCCCTCCAGGGGGATCATCCAGACAATCGCAAGAAAGACTTTCCTCATCGACAAGACTGGCGGAGAAGGCAATGCGGCCAGATGGCAGGACACTCCCGCAAATATCCACTACAAGTGCGACCTGACTGCAATCTGTACACTTACGCGCGCAGGCGCCGTCGCCCTGCACGCGCGGTTGAGGAGATAGATCAGACCCCGCTCGAAGCAGCCCATCTGCTCATTTCGCGCTGATTCCTCTGTTCTCACTCCGCGTTATCGATCTGTGCCCTTTGCAGTTTGTCGGAGTAATCCACATACACCGCCTTCCAGGTCGTGAAGAAGTCGATAGCTCCCAGCCCCTCCCGGTGCCCGTTCCCCGTATGTTTCACCCCGCCGAACGGCAGATGCACCTCCGCGCCAATGGTAGGAGCGTTGATATAAGTTATTCCTGCCTCCAGGTCGCGAATAGCCGTAAACGCCCGGTTCACATCCTTCGTATAAAGCGCCGTCGAAAGCCCGTAGTCGATGGAGTTGGCAATATCGATAGCTTCCTCAAAGCTATCGAACTCGATCAGACTCACCACCGGCCCAAACACCTCTTCGCGCGCAATCCGCATCCCCGGCGTAACTCCGCCCAGCACCGTCGGCTCAAAGAATGTGCCGTGGGCGTAGGCGCCCTCGGTGAGCGGATGCCCACCGGCCAGCAGCTTCGCCCCCTCAGCCAGCGCAATGGCCAGGTATTTCGTTGAGGTTTCGATCTGGCTCGGATTCACCTGCGGACCCACCTCGACCGACTCCTCCAGCCCGTTGCCCACCTTCAGCTTCTTCGCCCGCTCCACGAACTCAGCCGTAAATCTCTCCGCAATTCCCTTTTGCAGCAAGATGCGGCTGGTCGCCGTGCAGCGCTGTCCGGTAGTGCCGAAGGAGCCCCACAGCGCGCCCTCGAGAGCCAATTCCAGGTTGGCGTCGTCCAGCACAATCTGCGCATTCTTGCCGCCCATCTCCAGCGACACCGGCTTGAACGTGGCCGCTGCCCGCTGCGCCACCAGCGAACCCACCTCGCTCGACCCGGTAAAGCTGATGGCGCGCACGTCCGGGTGCTCCACCAGCGACCTTCCCACAGCCGAACCGCTCCCACTGACGATATTGACCACCCCCGGCGGCAGCCCCGCATCCACCAGCGCCTGCACCAGGTTGTAGACCGAGAGCGGCGTATCCGTGGCCGGCTTGATTACGCACGCATTGCCCGCAACCAGCGCCGGAAACAGCTTCCAGCTCGGAATCGCCATGGGGAAGTTCCACGGCGTAATCAGCCCCACCACGCCCACCGGCATGCGCACGCTCATGGCAAATTTGTTCTGCAACTCACTGGGCGTGGTCTGCCCGAAGAGCCGCCGTCCCTCGCCGGCCACGTAAAAGGCCTCGTCGATCGCCTCCTGCACGTCCCCCCGGGTCTCGGCCAGCACCTTGCCCATCTCGCGGGTCATATCGTGGGCGTACTGCTCCTTGCGCTGCTGCAACAGCAGCCCCGCGCGCATCAGCACCTCAGCCCGCTTGGGCGCCGGAACCAGCCGCCACGTCGCAAAGGCCTTTTTCGCCGCGGCCACGGCCAGCTCTACGTCTTCCGCGTGGGAAGACGGGAACGCCCCCACCACGTCCGCGTGGTTGGCCGGGTTCAGGTTCAGGATCGTCTTGCCGCTCAATGCCGGCAGCCATTCGCCGCCAATCAGATTGTGAAACGTCGGATAAACCATGGAAATACCTCGAAAAGAGATGGAAAACGCGGAGCGGCCATAGAATGCCGTCCCAAACCGGGAAACAACTGAGTGTACCGCATTGGGACTACCTTCGCCCTCATTGACGGCTTCAAATTACGGCCACCGCCCATTGGCCGTACAATAAGGATTGAGGTAGACGCAATCTCCTTATGTCATTGAACGGTTATCCTTCGCGCTCCACCCGCTCACACGGCCTGCGCTCGCTCTTCAGTATGTTCTCGAGCGACTTGGCTATTGATCTCGGCACCGCCAACACCCTGGTCTTCGCGGCCGGCAAGGGCATTGTTGTCAACGAGCCCTCCATTGTGGCCATCAACAAGAACACCGGTGAAGTGGAAGCCGTGGGCAAGGAGGCCAAGGAGATGCTCGGCCGCACCCCCGGCAACATCGTCGCCATCAAGCCCATGAAGGATGGCGTCATAGCCGACTTCAAAGTCACCGAGAAGATGCTCAACTACTTCATCCAGAAGGCCCACAACCGCAAGATGCTGGTCCATCCCCGCATCGTCATCGGCGTGCCTTCCGAGATCACCCAGGTGGAAAAGCGCGCCGTCGAAGACTCCGCCTACCGCGCCAAGGCCAGCGAAGTGTATCTCGTCGAACAGGCCATGGTCGCGGCCATCGGCGCCGGCCTACCCATCACCGAGCCCTCCGGAAACATGGTCGTGGACATCGGCGGCGGCACCAGCGATATCGCCGTCATCTCGCTGTCCGGCATCGTCTATTCGCGCTCCGTGCGCATGGCCGGCAACCAGATGGACGAGGCCATCACCAACTATCTCAAGCGCAAGTACAACCTGCTCATCGGCGAGCGCACCGCCGAGCATATCAAAATAGAGATCGGATCGGCATATCCGCTGGACAAGCCGCTCACCATGGAGATCAAGGGCCGCAACCTGATCGAAGGCGTGCCCAAGACCATCTCCATCGACGACAGCGAAATCCGCGAGGCCCTCGGCGAGTGCATCGCCGTCATCGTCAACGCCATCCGCGTGGCCCTCGAGCGCACTCCACCCGAACTCTCGGCCGACATCAGCGACCGCGGCATCGTGCTCACCGGCGGCGGCGCGCTCATCAAGAACCTCGACAAGCGCATCCGCGAAGAGACCGGTTTGCCCGTCTCCATAGCCGACGATCCTCTGGCCTCCGTCGTGCTCGGCACCGGCAAGATGCTCTCCGACTTCCGCCTGCTGCGCAAGATCAAGATCGACTAGCCGGGAACCGAGGGACTAGGGACTGAGGGACTAGGCCCGGCTAAAACACGGCGATACAGGTGTCCCTCAACAGTTCAAACAACATGCAGAACGAAATCCTCCAAAGTCCGATCAACCGTTGTCCTTTAGTCCCTTAGTCCCTAGACCCTAGTCCCTCTCACTGCCATGGATTCGTTTTTCACCCGCTATCGGAATCTCCTGGTGCTGCTGGCCATCCTGCTCGCACAGATCGTCGGTCTGGCCGTGCAGGTGCGCCGCACCGGCGCCGGGCGCAACACCCTTGACCCGCGGGACGAACCCGGCGTACGCCTCATCCGCCTCTGGGCCAATGCCCTGGTCTCGCCTCCCGAGCGGCTCATCCACTCCTCCAAGCTGGGCGCGGACTACCTGTGGCAGAACTATCTTGACCTCCGCCACGTCCGTGAGCAGAACCGGGACCTGCAGCAGACCATCGACCGCCTGCGCCTGGAGCAAGCCGCCCTGCTTGAAGATGCCCGCCAGGGTCAGCGCCTGCAAGGTCTGCTCGACTTCCAGCAAAAGTACATCTACAAGACCGTCGCCGCGCAGGCCATCGGCACCAGCGGCAGCGACCAGTCCCGTGTCTTCTACATCGACAAGGGTGCCGACTACAAGCTCGACCGCGACATGGCGGTCATTACCGCCGACGGCATCGTCGGCAAGGTCCGCGACGTCTTTCCTCACACGGCCCAGGTGCTGGTCATCAACGATCCCACCAGCGGCGCCGGCGTGATCCTTGAGACCACCCGCATTCGCGGCATCCTGCGCGGCAACGCTGCCGGACAGCCCCAGATTGTCGACCTCCTGGCCGACCCGCGCATCCAGCCGGGAGAAAGGGTGCTCACCGCCGGCGGCGATCTCGTCTTCCCGCGCGGAATGCCCGTGGGCGTGGTGGAGAAAGTGGTCCGCGACCCCGAGCGCGACTCCTTCATCGACGTCATTGTTACCCCGGCCGCCCATCTTGATCGCCTCGACGAGGTCCTGGTTATCACCTCCACCGAGCCGCGCTTCTCGCCCCAACAGCAGCAAGACCTGGCCACCAGCGAAGCCCTCAAGGGCCCTGAGGCGGCAGCCATCAAGGAACAGAAGAAGGCTTCCGAGGTGATGGCCGAGCGGCTCCCTGGCCTCACCGACCCCAACCTTCCCCCGGACCAGCAACCGCTCCTGGACAATTCCAACCCCAATCCCGTGGCCCACCCGCCCCAGGCGCTGCATCCGGACCGCTTCACTCCCGGCGCAGCGTCCGGACCAGCGCCAGCGACCGCCCCCGACTCCAGCGCCGCCTCCAAATTCGAGGCTGGCTCAAAGCCTTCGCAGCAGAAGCCAGGGCAGGAAAAGGAAACCACCCCGGACAACGGAACAACCAGGCCCGTTCCCAAGACCACCCCCACGCCCGCTTCCAGCCCCGGCCGGCAAACCACGCCGCGGCAAGCCCAGCCCCAACAAACCCAGCCTCAGAAGGACGAGCCCCGGAGGAATCCATAGCATGTCCGTCCTCGGTGCCGACTTCCGCCGCGATTTTGAGATTCGCCGTTATCCGTTCCTGGCCTACGGCCTGGTGCCGCTGACGGCGCTGGTCCTGCAGGCCTGGCTCCCGCGCCTTCTCGGCCCCTACGCCTGGTTCGATTTGCCCCTGGTGGTCACCGTCTACTTCGCTTTGGGCCGCCGCAGCCCCATACAGGGCACGCTCATGGGCGCCGCCATGGGCCTCTTCGAGGATGCGCTCTCCCACCACGCCATCGGCGTCAACGGCATCGCCAAAACCGTGGCCGGCTTTCTGGCCGCCTCGGTCGGCGTGCGCATCGACGTGGAGAACTTCACCATCCGCCTCATGTTCATCTTTGTGCTCTCCCTGCTCTCCAGCGCGATCTATGTCTTCGTCTACCGCGTCCTGCTCGGCCTCGATCTGGACTGGGGATGGTTCATGGCGCTCTTGACGGCGCTGGGCAACTCGGCCATCGCCCTGGTGATGTTTCCCCTGCTGGACCGTCTCCAGCTTCAGGATTGAGGGCGCGGGATTCCGTATTTGGGCCGCTGCTTTTTGCCCTCGTGAACGAGTAGGCTGGGGACAACGTCCATTGTAGGTAGACAATGAAGTTCATTCACGCAACAAACGCAACTGTACCCTAGGGCCCAGACACATGGATTCCGGCAGAATCAACCGCGACGAAAAGCTCTCCACCCTCAAGCTGACCGTGGTGCAGTACGGCATTCTCCTCATGATGCTGGCGCTGGCCGCGGGCCTTTGGCGGCTGCAGGTGCTGGGCGCGGACAATTACCGCTTGCAGGCCGAGCAGAACCGCATCCGCAAGGTTCCCGTGCTGGCCGCCCGAGGCAAGCTCTTCGACCGCGAAAACCGCCTGGTGGTGGACAACTACCCCTCCGTCTCCTGCTTCCTGGTCCGCGAGCAGAACCGCAACGTGGACGACGATCTGCCGCTCATCGCCCGCGGCCTCAACCTCGACCTCGACCAGTTGCGCGCCACCCTCCGCCGCTATCGCGCCGCACCCGGCTACCAGCCCATCCCCATCAAGCAGGACATCACCGCCGACGAGCAGGCCTTCATCGAGGCCCACCGCAACGAACTGCCCGAGCTGGAGACCATCGACGAAAAACGCCGCCTCTATCCCCGCGACGGCTTTGCCGCCCACCTCATCGGCTACGTCGGCGAGGTCAGCGAAGAGGATCTGAACCAGACCCGCTATGCGGCCTACGAACCCGGCGACGTAGTGGGCAAGGCCGGCATCGAGGAGACCTACGACGAACTGCTGCGCGGTCAGGACGGCTCCCGCGACGTGATTGTCGACAGCCACGGCCGCGAGGTCGGCTACTTCGGACTTCAGCACGCCATCCCCGGTCAGGACCTCAAGCTCACCATCGACATCGACCTGCAGCGCGCCGCCGAACTGGCTCTGGGCAGCCGCAACGGCGCCATCGTCGCCATGGACCCCCGCAACGGCGAGATTCTCGCCATGGTCTCACGCCCCAGCTTCGATCCCAACGACTTCGCCGTTCGCATCAACCGCGCCGACTGGAACCAGCTCATCACCGATCCCGAGCATCCCCTGATGAACAAGGTCATCCAGGCCCAACTGGCTCCCGGCTCGACCTTCAAGATCCTCATGTCGGTCGCCGGCCTGCAGGAAGGCATCGCGCAGAACCTCAAGGTCAATTGCACGGGCGGATGGGGCCCTTACGGTTACTTCCACCAGTGCGACAGACGCCACGGCCCGGTGGATATTCACAACGCCATCCCCTACTCCTGCGACACGTTTTTTTACCAGTTGGGCGACAGGCTAGGCATCGACAGAATCTCAAAATATGCCACTGCCTTCGGCTTCGGCCAGAAGACCGGCATCGATCTGCCCGGCGAACAGGCCGGCCTCATGCCCTCCGCGCAGTGGAAGGTGAAGAACTACCATAACCGATGGTATCCGGACGAAACCCTCGACGTCGCCATCGGCCAGGGCGCGGTCGAGGCCACGCCGCTGCAACTGGCCCGCATCATCGGCGGCATCGCCTCCGGCGGACACCTGGTCCGCCCCCACGTCGTCTTTCCCGATAAGCTTCCTCCAGACTTCCGCAAGGCATTGCTGGAGACGTTTCCCGGCGCGGGCGACGCCGAATTCCCCATCGATCCCGGGAATTGGACCATCATTACGGATGGCATGGCGGATGTCACGCAGCCCGCCGAATTCCACACCGCCGGCTCCGCCCACCTCGAGGGCATCGACTTTGCCGGCAAGACCGGAACCGCCGAGGTGATGAGTCACGGTGTATCGAGCCGCATGGCCAAGAGCAAATCGCTGCTTCCCAACGTCTGGTTTGTCGGCCTCACCCCTCGCCGCAACCCCGAATTGGTAGTGGCCGTGCTCTGGCAGAACGGCGAATTCAGCTATTACCCCGCCCGCATCGGCGCCAAGGTCGTTTCCGCCTATGTCGAGAAGCAGCGCCGTCTGGCAAACAACCTTCAGCCCACCAAGGCCGCGGCCCCGGTCGAAATGAGCGCCGTCTGGACCGTGCCCGTCCCCGCCTCCGGCTCTGCCGCCAGGTCCCCAAACCAGAGCGCCGCCACCGACCGCATCCAAACCGGCCGCTTCCTTGTCGATCACGGCGAAATCGTTGCTCAGGCCGCGCCGGCGTCCGCACAAAAGCCCCGTGCCCCATCCGGGCCGGGCCCCAGGACCACAATCGCCAGCTCCGTGCCCGCCGCCGCAGGAAAGGGTCAATAGCCAATCATGCGCCGCATCCTCAGCTTCCGCGACTTCGATTGGCCCCTTCTGGCCACGGTCCTCCTGCTTTGCTCCATCTCCGTCCTCGAAATCTATTCGGCCACGCTGCACACCAAATACATCGGCTTTCACACCAAGCAGATCTACTGGATCGCCGGCGGCCTGCTGGCCATGTTCATCTTCTCCAAAATCGACTACCACAAGCTGATCGATTGGGTTCCCTGGGCCTACGGAGTCTGCCTCGTCGCCCTGCTTGCGGTTCTCGCCGTCGGACAGAAAGTCCTCGGCGCCAGACGCTGGATCAAGCTCGGCCCCATGCACTTCCAGCCCTCCGAGTGGGTCAAGCTGGTGCTCATTCTGGCCGTGGCCCGCTACTTCGCCAACCTCGGCGGCCGCACGCTTACCTCGAAGGACATCTTCAAGGCATTCGTCCTGGTCGGTATCCCCATGCTGCTGGTGATCAAACAGCCCGATCTCGGCACCACCCTCACCTACACGCCCATCCTGGCCGCCGGCCTGTTCCTGGGCGGCATCAACATCCGCCAGTCGATCGTCCTCGGCGCCTGCGCCGTGGTGTTGGTGGCCGGCGTCTGGACCAGCGGCAAGCTGCTCAAGCCCTATCAAAAAGCCCGTCTCACCAGCTTCATCAATCCGGACAACGACCCCAGGGGCACTGGCTATCAGACCAAGCAGGCGCTGATCGCGGTCGGGTCCGGCGGCGTCTGGGGCAAGGGCGCCGCCAAGGGTACCCAGACCCAGGGCGACTTCCTCCCCATCCCCCATGCCGACTTCATCTTTGCCGCTTTCGGTGAGGAACACGGCTTCGCGGGCGCGCTTTTCGTCCTGCTGCTATACTTTTTCATATTGATGCGTTTGATTCAGAACGCTCAAACAGCCGCAGACCTGTCCGGCTCCCTGATTATCATGGGAGTGGTGGCTGTGTTGACCTTCCAGATTGCGGTCAATGTGGGTATGGTCATCGGTTTTATGCCGGTCACCGGAATTCCTTTGCCGTTAATGAGTTACGGCGGTTCTTCGGTGTTGTTTACGTTCCTGGCGCTGGGCGTGGTGATGAATATCCGCATGCGCCGCTTCGTAAACTGACGGTCTCGCGGCCATTATGGCCGAGACCGCGTTCTTGAGGTTCACCTCTTGCGTCGCTCCGGAATTGTCCGGCACACAAGAGAATAAGTTTCAATCACTTAGCCGGCCAGGTCCTGATGGATCCCGAGCCCGGCAGGATTGGGTTCATGAGCACGCAGAGACAGGAAAACCGCTGGCAGCGTACAAGTTGCACGGAACACGGGGTCCCCAGCCGACGATTTGTGCCGGATGGGGTGCAAAGCGCAAGAGCATCGGGCCAAGCATGCCCCGCTCCGTTCGCGCGGCAAGACCGTGCACACGCCAGGGTTGGAACGGCCCCGCCGCAGGCAATCGTTTGGTTGCCAGCGGCTTGGTTGGCCACAAACTCTCTGCAATCGGATCACTGCACCACTCCGCCTGTTCGGCTTGTTCTTCAAGCCATCCGTCGCAGTTCGCCGCCTTTCGGGGCTGGCCGGCGCGCGGTTACCGGCACACCAGCGACTCGCAGGTCATCCCTTCCGCCCATCCCCCTCCCGTCCGGTCCACCGCGACTCCATCCCGCCTTGCCGCATGGCGGTTCGCCAATTGAAGTACCCCGAAACCAACGCAGCTGAGTGGCTTTTCCTTCGGGAAGAAGCCGCCTTGCACAGAGTTGGCAACGGCACGTGAATTGGAGAACCGCTCTATCTCCCGGCAGACAAACGTCGCCGGACGGAAAGGTACGATGGCAAAAGAGATCTGCATCTCCTCCACGCCGCATGAAACGCGGCTTGCAATCCTTGAAGACGATCAACTCGCGGAAATCTACTACGAACGCGAAAACGAGTACACTCTGGCGGGGTCCATTTACAACGGTCGCGTCACCCGCGTCCTGCCCGGCATGCAGTCCGCCTTTGTGGACGTGGGCCTCGAACGCGACGCTTTCCTCTATGTAACCGACTTCCTCGAACTCGAAGACTCGGAAGAGACCGACGAGCTCGAAAAAGCCGCGGCCACCGGCGGCAACCAGCCGCCCCGCGAGGTCCACCACACCAACGCCCCGGACAGAAACGGCCCGAATGCTCGCAAGGACGGCCGCGCCGAGGGACGGACCGACGATCGCGGCCAACGCTCCGCTCAAAAGCCCGATCAGAAGCAGGAGCCTGGTCCCGAACGGCCCGTCACCGACCGCCAGCCCCGCGGTCGCCGTCTCGTCGTCGAGCCAGAATCCGAAGCCGGCCTCACCGCCGCTCCCGAATCCTCGTTCCTCTCCGAACCCGCGGACAGCACCCAGGAGGATTCCACCGAACCCGGCGCCAAGCGCTGGCGCGGCCGCCGCCGCCGTCGCGGTGGCCGTTCCCCTGCCGGCTCGTCTGGAAGCCAGGCCGAAACCAGAGAGTCCACGGAAAGCTATCCGGAATCGCCCGCGGAACCTGCCGTAGCGCCCGACATTCAAGCCTCCGCCGGCGACCGGGGTCCCCGGGAAGCGAACTCTGCTTCCGGGGGTGGTGGCGACCGGGGCCCCCGGGAAGCGAACTCTGCTTCCGGGGGTCGAGGCGACAGGTCTTCGTCGCAGCGCGGGAATGCCCCGCCTGCTGTTTTCGCCCCTTCGCCTCGCACCGGCCAGGCCCCGGTTCCCTTTGTCATGCCCGGCGAGTCGCTCTCCAAGTACGGCGGTGCGCCGGAAGACGAGGCTCCCCCGGCCGCGCCCGCATCCGGCCCCACTGGTCCGGCCCGTCCGGCCAGCACCTTCAAGCCGGCAACGCTCATTGAAGCCCCCCTCGCGTGGGACGGCAGCGGCCTGCTCCCCGGCGAGTCGCTTTCCCGCCATCGCGCCTCCAGGCCCGAACCCGCTCCCGAAGTCCATCCTGAGCCGCAGAGCGTCGTTCCCGATGCCGGGCAGTTCACCGGCGACGCCCCCGACGCCATCGAAGAGCAGGACTTGTTCGAGCTGGACTTCCTCGCGGAGCACACCGAGCACACAGCCGAACACGCGGTTGAAGCAACTCCGGAAACCCTCGTTCTCAAAGCGACAGAAGACCACCTGGTCGAAGAGTATCAATTCGAGGAATCCACTGAGACCGCGCCCCACCCCCTTGCTGCGCAGCCCGAGCCGGCCGCTCCCGACGCGCAGGAATATGAAGTCAAAGAGGTGATCGAAGAGCCCTCCGCCGATGAACCCCTCGCAGACCCGGTCCTAAGGCAGGATGAAGTCACAACCGGCCTTGGCTCCGACCAACCTCCCGTTGCCACCGAACCGCTGCCGCCCGAGTCGCCGGATTCCGAGCGCCAGCCGTCCGAGTCCCAAGAACCCGAGCCCCAGGACCCGGTCTCTGATCGAACAGCCCGTCACCGCGTCGACCCGATGCCGCCCACGGGTTTCAAGCTCCCCTTTGGCCTCGGCGGCAAGAAGAAGACCGAAGAACCCGCCCCTGTCCAGCCGGCTCCAAAGCCCACCACCGTAACCTCCGTCTCCGCCTACGCCCCCGGCGCCGGCCTCATCGAAGAAGAGGTCATCGAAGGCGAAGAGTTCGACGTCGCTCCCCATCATCACGTCAAAACCGAAGAACACGACTTCGAGGATTATGAAGAGGAGACGCTGCCCACCCAGATCCGCTCCGGCGACCTGGGCGAGTTGCTTCAGGAGGCCCACCTCGACCACCGCATCGAGTTGAACTTCGACGAAAAGAACGGCGACGACGAAGACGCCTTCGACGAAGAAGAAGACGAAGAAGAAGAGGAGCCCACTGCTGAAGGCCAGCCCGCCGCCGGCCCGCCTCAGGACTCAGCCCAGCAGCGCCGCGATCGCGGTGGCCGCGGACGCCGTAGCGGCCGTGGAGGCCACCCTCTGTCGGGCCAGGGCATTCGCCGTGGTCCCTCGCGCCGCTCCGCCCAAACCTCTGACCTGCCCATCATCAGCGACCTGCTCAAGCCCGGCCAGGAGATCCTCGTTCAGATCGCCAAGGAGCCCATCGCCAAGAAGGGCGCCCGCATCACCTCGCACATCGCCCTCCCCGGACGCTTTCTGGTCTTCATGCCCACCGTCTCCCACATCGGCGTAAGCCGCAAGATCGCCTCCGACGACGAGCGTCAGCGCCTCAAGCGGATTCTGGTCCACGAGCGCGGCGAAGCCTCCGGCGGCTTCATCGTTCGCACCGCTGCCGAGGACGCTTCGGAAGAAGATCTCCGCGCCGACCTCCGCTTCCTCATGAACCTTTGGAATGACATCAAGCAGCGCTCCGACTCCTCCAAGTCGCCCGCGCTCATCTATCACGACCTGTCCCTCATCGAGCGCATCTTGAGAGACCAGGTCAGCGCCAACTTCTCCTCCATTTGGGTCGACTCCGAGGCCGACTACGAGCGCATCGTCCGCTTCCTCAACCGCTTTTCGCCCTCGCTCGTCCGCCGCGTCAAGCTCTACACCAAGGAGACCCCGCTCTTCGAGCACTTCGGCATCCAGGAGGAGATCTCCAAGGCCCTCCGCTCCAAGGTCTGGCTCAAGAGCGGCGGCTCCATCGTCATCAATCAGACTGAAGCCCTCGTCGCCATCGACATCAACACCGGCAAGTACGTCGGCAAGTCCGCCCGCCTTGAGGACACCATCGTCAAGACCAACCTCGATGCCGTCCCTGAGATCGTCCGCCAGATTCGTCTTCGCGACCTCGGCGGCATCATCGTCATCGACTTCATCGACATGGACGACCGCAAGAACCGCTTCCGGGTTCTAGCGGCTCTCGAAGAAGCCCTCAAATCCGACCGCGCCCCCACCAAGGTTCTCCAGTTCAACGATTTCGGCCTTGTCGCCATCACCCGCAAGCGCGTCAAGCAATCCCTGGAGCGGACTCTCTCGGTCCCTTGCCCCACCTGCCAGGGCACCGGCATGGTCAAGAGCCCCACCACCGTCTGCAACGAGATCTACACTGAGCTGCGCAAGATGAAGCGCCACTTCGATGGCGCCGACGTGCTGCTCCGCGTCAACCCCGAAACTGTCAAGGTCCTCAAATCCAATAACGCCAGTTGGCTCACCGAATTCGAGGAGTTGACGGGCAAGAACATCCTCGTCAAAAGCGACGCCACGCTGCATCCGGAGCAGTTCGACATCCAGGGCTAACCGCTCACAACCCGCCATCAACAGCCAAGGCCGGAGCCCCGCTCCGGCCTTTAACATTAGCGCTCTATAGAATTCCCGAAAAACGGCCCCTCGGATGAAACGGAGAGTCTACTCGCGCCGAGCCGCAAAACCAGACTTGAGTCGTGGCCTAACCGGATTATGGTGACGCAAGGTTGGCTTTCGTTCATCACAAGAGTCTCTATGACTATCCGACTTTCTTCAAAATAATGACCGTTTTCCGAAGAGAATTCGGCCTTGAATCGCTAAACTTCAAGCAGATCGATAAGTTCATTTATCTGGACGGCGGAGAATCGCCTGCCTCAGAACAGGGCGAGCCTTAGCCTTGAACCTGCCTCACCGAATCACGTGAATCGGCACCCCCACCTTCAGGTCCTTCCACACCTGTTCTGTCGTATACACCGGCGCGTTCAGCGCAACCGCCAGCGCCAGGCACGACCGATCCCCCAATGACAGTCCATATTTCGCCGTCTCCGCGATCAGGCTTCCCGCAATTTTCGCCTGATCCGCGGTGAAGGGTTCGGGGTCCGTCTCAAGCAAATGGGCGTCCGACCAGGCATTCTCTGGCGGATGACCCATTTTTACGAGTTGGCTTTGAACTTCGGCCAGATTGACCGCGCTGATGACAGCCGAATCCATGATCTCGTCTGTCATCTTCTCCGCGCCGCGTTCCTCGAAAAGGACCGCAAGGACGACGGAAGCGTCGAGCACGGCTCTACTCATTCTTCGCAGCCTCGCGCCGCTCCGCGCTCAATTCGTCGGAAACCAGTGTCCCCGGTGGAACGAGGTACCGTACATTTCGCTGGGCGCGCCTGATCCTGCCCCTTATCGTCGAAATGCGAAGTTCGTCGTCCTTTACGCGAAGGACCACAGAGTCGCCCACACCCATTCCGAGCGCCTCACGGATCGCCACGGGAATGACAATCCTGCCCTTTTGGCCAATTTGGCTACGTGCCTGAAGTTCCACGTGTCCCCTCCTTCCTTGAGTGACACTAGATTACGCGAGTGGCACCACAATTTCAATGGTTCGGCATCGAACACAACCTCATTCATGCTTGGCCGCCTCACGCCGCTCCGCGCTCAATTCGTCGGCAAGGCTGACCCCTGGTGGCACAAGAGCCCTTACCCGCTCCTGCGCCCGCCGCAGCCGTTCCCGCATCGTTGCAATCCGCAGTTCGCCGTCCACAACGCGCATATCCAGCACATCCCCATCGGCCATCCCCAGCGCTTCCCGTAGCGCCGCGGGAATCACCAGGCGGCCCTTGTCCCCAATCCGAGTCCGGACCCAAAGTTTGTCGACAAACCTGGGCCACTTCCGGCCCACTTTTGGCTCTTGAACTTCCAACACTTCCATTTATCCCACCCCACTCGAATTGTCCCACTAGAATATCATAGTGTCACTTTTCACAAAAGTGGGAACTCCATGAGAATTCCCACTAGGCTCCCGCCCACCACCGCAACCTTCTGCCAAATTCCGTGTCTAATCTTATGCCGGAGCATGACCCCGGACGTAATTAAGACAAATTCGATCCTTGAGGTTCCTCACATGTCTTCTTCTCGTTGGATGCCGCTGATGCAGTGTGTCTGTCTCCTTTCCGGCCTGGCTATCCTTGCGGCCGTCTCCGCAAGCGCCCAGTCCTCACCCTCCCTCCTTCAAACCACTCAGTTCGCCCCCGGCGAGTCCAGTTCCTCCGCGTTCCAGTTCGCGGATGACGACGGCCTCAACGGCGCCGCGGCCCTGCGCACTGCCGCCGCCGCTCTCGGCTCAGGCGGCTCAGGCGGCGCGGGCCAGAACGGCGGCGAGAAGCATGGGGCCTTCAGCGTCAGCCGCATTGCGTTCGAGGCCGGCGCCGGTTTCAATGCTCCCGTCGGCAACGACACGCCCTACATCACCTGGGGCGGCAACTTTACCGGCGGCGCCGGACTGAACTTCTCCAGGCGCTTCGCCCTGCTGGGTGAATTTCAGTTCATGGACAACAAGCTCCCCGGCGCGTTTATTGCGGCAGGCGGCGGGCAGGGAGGGAACGCGCACATCGTGTCGCTGACCGTGGACCCGGTGATCGACCTGCTCCCAAGGCGGGTGAACAGCGTCTACGTGACTGGCGGGGGCGGATATTATCACAAGTCGACCAACTTCACCGTTCAGGAATGTTGCGACTTCTACGGGTATCCGGTCAACGTGACCACAGACAGCTTCTCTTCCGACCAGGCTGGCCTCAACCTCGGCGTGGGGTTCACGCACCGGTTGGGTGGAGTCTACGGCGACGGCAAGATGAAGCTCTTCGGCGAGGCACGCTACGTCTACATTCACACCCCAGCCATCACCCAAACCGACGGCCTGGGAACGACCGAATTGATCCCGGTAACCTTTGGGGTGCGCTTTTAAGATCGCCGCATCGAAAACTGCCGCGGCTCTCTGGCAGCAACCTCGCTGGGAGCCGCCCTACAGAATCCCCATCACCCTCAGCCGCACCAGCCCCCCAGCCAGCACCCCCAGCGGCGTAAGCGCCACCAGCGCCAGCGCATGCCAGACCGGCTGTTCGCCGCGCGATTGCAGCGCGCTCAGCGCCGCCAGCGCCAGCACCACTATCGCCAGCGCCAGCACGTGAATCAGCGGGTTGGCCGCTGCCACCCACGCCGTCACGTACCCTCCCCCCGCGCAGGCCAGAAACGAGTACCCGAAGTTCACGAAGATGTAGCCCGCTTGCGGTGTGCCCTCCGCGCCTGCCCAGTGGGGCGTCAGCCAGGACAGCAGCGACGTCACCACCATCACCAGCACCGCGATAGTGCCAAAGCCGGCCGCCAGCGCCAGAAATGCGTGCAGAATCACCAAGGTCTTCTCTCTCCTTCTGGCTTCGCGCCCACCTCGCCCCTCTCGATCCGTTCCAGAAACGCCCGCGCCAGCTTCCGTTCTCCGGGGTGGCTCTCGCCGTGGATCGAGCACAAGTCCAGGAACTCGTCGCACAGCGCATTCTGTTGTTCCTGCTGCGCAAAAACCCCTTGCAGCGCCAGCGCCAACTCCCGCAGTCGCGCCGCCTCCGGCCAGCCCCGCTCCTCTTCATCCTCAACCAGAAGCTCTACGTCTGAAAACAGCCCCTTCCGCCCCCGCGCGCACTCATCCAGGCAAGCAAGCAGTTGCTCGCAGAAGGCCTGCGCCAGCATCTCCAGCCGATCGGGCTCCATTTCGTCACGCGGGTCCATTCTCCCTTATCTCCCCTGCATCGCCGCTTCCACATCCTCGGCCGTATGCGGCAGCGCCGCCACCAGGTCGATCAACTTTCCATCCGCGCCCACCAGGAACACGCACTCGATCCGCACCCCGATCTTCTCCTCGGGGATGTACACGCCCGGCTCGATGGTAAACACCATCCCCGGCTTCAGCACCACCGGATAATCCGCCGGATCGTGAACGTCGATCCCCACCATGTGCCCCAGCCCGTGCAGCCAGTACTGCCCCAGCGGCTCACCCTTCAAGCTTTTCCCGTGCGTGTTGATGTAGTTGTAGGCCGCATTGTCCAGCGAATCCGGGTCCCGCCGCTCGCGGTCGTTGATCTTCGACTTGCCCGCCACAAACGCGTCGATCGCCGCCTGCTGCGCCCCCAGCACAATGTTGTAAATCTCCCGCTGCCGCGCCGTAAAGTGTCCGTTCACCGGCACCGTGCGCGTAATATCGGATGCGTACATCGAGTACTCGCAGGCCGCATCCACCAGCAGAATGTCCCCATCCTCCAGCGTCCGCGAGTTCTCAGAGTAGTGCAGCACCGTCGAGTTGATCCCCGACCCCACAATGGGCGCATACGACGCCCGTTCGCAGCCGTTCTCCATCCACGCCGCCGTCATCTTCCCCACCAGCGCGCGCTCCGTCACCCCCGGCTTCACCGCCTTCATCATCGCCCGCTGCGCAACGATGGACGCGTCCGCCGCCTTCTTCAGCAGCGCAATCTCACCCGCGTCCTTCACCAGCCGCAACTCGGCCGTCAGCGCCGTCACGTCGCGCGCCGAATCGCTCGCGTCCATCCCCAGCGTGGCCCTGGTAAAGCCCACCAGCGCCTTCGACTGCGGCGCCTCCGGCTGCGCCCAGATGTTCCGCGCCAGCCGCCGGTCGCCGTCAATCAGCCGGTTCAACACCCCCACCAGCTCCGTCATCGGCTGCACCGCGTCCACGCCCGCCGCTTCCGCCACCCCCGGCGAAGCCGCATCCAGCTTCGCCCCCGTATACTTTTCCATGCGCAGGTCGCGCGTCGGCAAAAACAGAATCTCCTTGTACTCCCGCGCAGCCGGCGCACCTGCAGTTTGAGCCCCTGAAGTTCGAGCCTGCCCAACGTCGCCCACAATCAGCAGCGCCGCCCCCGGCTCATTCCACCCCGTCAGGTAGTAGAAATCCTCATCCTGCCGGTAGGGCGTCAGGTCCAGTTGCGCCTCCTCGGCGGCGAAGAGAATGGCGACGCCGCCGTGCAGCCGCGCAGCCAGCGCCACCCGCCGCGCGCGGTACACCATGGCCGGCTGTTTTTCAAGCGAATGAGCCAAAGGGGCCAGCAAAGCCGCCAGAATCGCCACAACACAACTGGAACGAAGGAATTTCAACATGGCTATCAGACTCCGCGAGCGTGCGGCAGATGTCAAGCGGACAACCAGCGTGGGGCCGCGCCGTCTTATTCCTCCGCCGCCTTTGCCATCGCCGCCAGGCTCCGCTCCACATCTTCCTTGGTCGTCGCCCACGACGACACGCTGATCCGCATCGCCGTCTTTCCCTGCCACACGGTCGACCCGCACCAGCACGTCCCCTCCGCCTGCAGCCGCGCAATCGTTCTGAGCGTCCGTTCCGCCGTCCCAAACGAAACCAGCACCTGGTTGATGACCACCTCGTTCAGCACCTCGTACCCTGCCGCCCTCAGCCCCGCCGCAAAACGCCGCGCATGGCTTGAGGTCCGCTCCACAATCTCCGCCATCCCACTCCGTCCCAGCGACCGCAATCCCGCCCACAGCTCCACCCCGCGCGCCCGCCGCGACAGCTCCGGGTTGTAATCCGCTGGCTCGCGGTGCGCTCCCAACTCCAGGTACGCAGCCCGAATCGACATCGCGCCCTTGAGCGCCTCCGGCTCCCGCACCAGCGCGATCCCACAGTCGTAGCCGATGTTCGGCCACTTATGCCCATCCGTGGCCCACGAATCGGCCTGCTCAAACCCCCTGGTCAGCTTCCGAAACTCGGGCGAAGCCGCGGCCCACAGCCCGAAAGCCCCATCCACATGAATCCACGCCCCCGCCGCCCGCGCCTCCGGGCAAATCGCCGCTGCCGGATCGAACGCCCCGGTATTCACGTTCCCCGCCTGCAAGCAGAGGATCGTCTGCCCGTCCAGATGCGGCACCGCATCGGCCTGCATCCGTCCCTGCCCATCCGCTGGAACCCGCACCACCCGCCTCCGTCCCAACCCCAGCAGCCCCAGCGCCTTCAGCAGCGACGGATGCGCCTCTTCGCCCACCACCACCGTAACCGGCGGCGCCCCAAACAGCCCATCGCCTTCCACGTCCCATCCCGCGCGCTTCAGCAGCGTGTGCCGCGCCGCCGCCAGCGCCGAAAAGTTGGCCATCGTCGCCCCGGTCACCACCGCCCCGCCCGTTCCCGCGGGCAGCCCCAGCAGTTCCCGCACCCACTCCAGCGCCACCTCCTCCAGCACCACCGCCGTCGGCGACTGCACAAAGAACGCCGCGTTCTGGTCCCACGCACTCACCAGCCACGACGCAGCCAGCGCTGCCGGCAAACAGCCGCCGTTCACAAACCCGAAGTACCGCCCATTGTTCTTGGCCACCGTAGCCGGCGACCCATACTCATCCAGCAGGTGCAGCACCGCCTCCGCGCTCGTCGGCCCCGGCGGCAGCGGCCCCCGCAGCGCGTTCAGCCCCTTCACCGCCTCCGGCGCGGGCGCAACGCTCCGCCCACCCACCTCTTCCAGGTAGTCCATCGCGTCCCGCGCCGCCCGTTTCAGCAGCGCCGTCCGCGCCTCCGCAACCGAAGCGCCGGCCAAAGACGAATGACCCGCATGGGGAACCGAAGAATGCGCTGAATGGGGAACCCGAGATCCAGTCATAGATAGTGGTGAGTCTAGCACCGGGGCTCGCCATCGCTCACCTTGCCTGCGCGTTCGTTTCCTTTCCACCCAAGCGGTGAGGATCAAATAAGATGGTCAGTCGGCACGAATTGAACAAGGATGTTTATGCATCCACGAACCGAGGGCGTTGGGAAAAACCCCGCCCCCCCCAGCCGCAACCGTTAGCTGTCATTTGCAATTTGTAACCTGTCATCTGCGCATCGGAAGCTGGATGCGACGGTTCTTGCAGCGTAAAATAGGCGAGTCAGGCACGAATATGAAGGCAGCAGGCTGATATGATTCGCGACACCATCACAATCTCGCCGGGTTCGCGCTTTCGAGTCGCCATGGTGCTGGCGATCATTGCGGATGCACTCCAAATCGTCGTTTTTCCCTTATTCGTCGAGGGCGCTGAATCGCCTGCCGATGACGTACTCGATTTCGGTATTGGAGCCCTGATGGTTTACCTTCTTGGCTGGCACTGGGAATTTTTGCCATCGTTTTTTGCCAAGCTCGTGCCCGGAGTCGATTTAGTTCCTTTCTGGACGATGGCGGTTGCAAACGTTTATCGGAAATCGAAGCGGATCGCGGTCACCATAGAAGAAAGTCGTGAGGAGCACCCGGCGCTGAAAGACCCACGGAGTTCGTAAGCCGTGAATTGCCAGTGATCCGTGATCCAGATGGAGTTTCATTTATCAACAAAAGAGCCGCAGCCCCTTCCATGGCTGCGGCCCCTTGCGGTTGTGTTTCAGCCCAAGTTACATCTCCTTGACGCCTTCCACAAACGCCTTCAGCTTGCGGGAGCGCGACGGGTGGCGCAGCTTGCGCAGGGCCTTGGCTTCGATCTGGCGGATGCGCTCGCGGGTGACCTGGAAGCTCTGGCCAACTTCTTCCAGGGTGTGCTCGGAGCCGTCTTCGAGACCAAACCGCATCTTGATGACCCGCTCCTCGCGCGGCGTGAGCGTGCGCAGCACCTGCGAAGTGTATTCCTTGAGGTTGACGCTGATGACCGCCTCGGACGGCGACACCGCCTGCCGGTCCTCGATGAAGTCGCCCAGGTGCGAGTCTTCCTCTTCGCCGATCGGCGTCTCCAGCGAGATCGGCTCCTGCGCGATCTTGAGCACCTTGCGCACCTTGGCCACGGGAATGTCCATGCGGCGCGCAATCTCTTCGCTCGAAGGCTCGCGGCCCAGCTCCTGCACCAACTGGCGGCTGGTGCGGATGAGCTTGTTGATGGTTTCGATCATGTGCACCGGAATGCGAATGGTCCGGGCCTGGTCCGCAATGGCGCGGGTGATGGCCTGGCGAATCCACCAGGTGGCGTAGGTGGAGAACTTGTAGCCGCGCCGGTATTCGAACTTGTCCACCGCCTTCATCAGGCCGATGTTGCCCTCCTGAATCAGGTCAAGGAACTGCAGGCCACGGTTGGTGTACTTTTTGGCTATGGAAACGACGAGTCGAAGGTTGGCTTCGATCAGCTCTCTCTTGGCCTGCTCGGCGTCCATGTCGCCCTGGATCATCTCCCGCTGTGTGCGCTTGAGTTCGGCGATGGAAACGCCCGCGTCGCCCTCGATCTTCTCGAGATCCGCCTTGCAGTTCTTCTGCTGCCTGCGATACTCCTTCTTCAGTTCCTCGCTCTTCGAGGCTTCGAACTTCTGGTCCAGCGAACGGATCTGCCGCTCCAGCGTGCGCATGGTGTCCACGGTCTTGTTGACCTTGTCCAACAGGCGCTTGCGCTCCAGAGGGGTGTACTTGAGCTCGCGCACGATTCGCGAGATGAGAACCTTCTCGCGGGCGATCAGCCAACGGGTGTGGCGCGCGGCAGAGGCCTTGGCCTTGGCGGCGCTGGGCGCTGTCTGCTTCTCTTCAAGCTGTGCAATCCTCTTCTGGTGCTTCACCAGCGCGTCAATGCGGGCTACCGTGGACTTGACGCGGGCCAGCACCACTTCCTCGGTAAGCTCCTCTTCGTCGAAGATCACGACTTCTTTGACGTTGCGCACACCGCGCTTCAGGTCCTCGCCCAGGGCCACAATCTCGCGGATCACGATGGGCGAACGCGAGATGGCCTTGAGCACGCGCATCTGGCCGCGCTCGATGCGCTTGGCGATCTCGACCTCGCCTTCGCGGGTCAGCAGCGGTACGGTGCCCATCTCGCGCAGGTACATGCGCACAGGATCATTGGTTTTTTCCAACGTTCCAGGGGTCAGGTCGAGCTCGACGTCTTCGCCCTCTTCCAGTTCGAAGTC
>Ga0181527_1000466_pt1 | contig 46621 bp, 45 predicted proteins | sample PEATcosm2014_Bin_30_FD_119762 | JGI IMG/M metagenome (GOLD analysis project Ga0181527, IMG submission 119762) | Peatland microbial communities from MTU Mesocosm Facility, Houghton, MI, USA - PEATcosm2014_Bin06_60_metaG | ecosystem: Environmental > Terrestrial > Soil > Wetlands > Peat | place...
CCACGTTGACCTTGAACCCGCCATGCGAGTCGCGCTGAGCCGCGGTCATGCGGCGTAACCGTCCCTTGAAAAGCTTGAGCCGCTCCGCCTGGTCCGGGATGCTCACCTCGGTATTGATCACCAACGGGAAGTCGAGCCCGAGCAGTTCGCGAAAGATACCGGGAAAGGTGGCATCGGGGAGGTCCTTCAAAGACAAAAACGAGTACAGAAGCCCGCCGATCTTGATGTATGTCTCCTGATCGTCCTCAATGTGCGTGTTCGCCGCCTGTTCCCGCGCGCTCCGATAATCGATCGTCAGTTCCGGCCGGCGGTATACGATGTCATCGCGGAAGAGCGGATTCATGGCCCGCTTCAGCTCCAGGAACATTTCCTCATCAGTCAGCCGCCGCACGGTCATGCCCGTAGCGTTGAGAGTCTGTTCCACGCCCTTCAGCATGGATTCGAACTCCGCAACCAGGTCTTCGTGTTCCCGGCGCGCACGCTGGATGCATTTCGCGGCTGAAGCGCTCCAGCCACCGGTCATCTTGCCCAGTTTCGCCCCGGCACCGGTTTCGGTAGCCTCGTGATGAATACGCGGATCCCAACAAAAATACGCGTGCAGTCTCGGCGTGAGATAGAAGCCCGACTGCTCCTTTTCCTTCCACGCCGCAAGCCGGACGCGATCGAGGCTCTGCACCACTGGATTGTCGGAGCGGAGCTGGTCCCGATAGTGAGCGGGAAGCTCACCCAAGCCCTCGACCACCTCGAAGCGCACCTGCATTCGCATCGATCGCTCCGTCAACGAACGCACAAGCGCCTCAAGAGAAAATTTGGTTTGGTTCCGCGTTTCGTCCGAGTGGTAATAGGAGTTGATGCCGCCGAGATCGTAGCCTGCGACCAACGCACCGTTGGACCGGACGATCACATTGTCCAGGTAATCGCGGATCGGCAGTAGCTCACAAAATGCCGGTTGGCGCAGATTTGCCTCGTGCTGGCGCATGGTTAAAGGCATTCCGGTTGGTCCTCCTTCAGGTACATCGCCTTCTGCTGAGAATCCCGCTCCATGCCGCAATAGATCCGCGGTTTCGTATGCCACTCCAGGAAATCGAAAAGGTAGCGCCGCGGCTTCCCGTACTTGAACGCGATCAGCAGCGGAATCGCCAGGATGGGAACGACGTACTGGAGGAATACGTTCAGTGGGACACCCGCAATCTCCCTGTGCAGGAACCGTCCGAAGATGTTGGTAAGCGCCGCTATTCCCAGGATCACGAACGCGTCCTCGAATTCGAGGTAAAGGAACGTGACGCGCGTATGCAGATTTCGATGGACGTGTGTGATATTCAGACCGCTCATGGATGCCTCCGATCGCCCGCCTCACGATTCTTCCTCAACTGATTCCTCCGGTTCCTCGCTGAACAAAGAACTCCGCCAGCCGCAGCAGGCCAGACAGGGCCAGCGCCATTCCGGCCGCCGCAAAGTGTCTGATCCAGGGGCTTCCGTGATAGAGGCGGTGGCCGACTCCCCCATACGCAAGCACTCCCTGTAGAATCTGCAAGACCGCGTACACGGGCATGAACACGTTGCAGGTCCAGTTCACGAGACCGCGCAGCGTAATCCAAATGCTGTCCGGGTTGTTCCAGGCCGACTGCGATGCGATTGTTTCGAGCCCGCGCAAAAGGCCGGAGACCATCAGGCACATCAGGCCCGCCCAGGCAATGTACTGATGGGGATACCCGCGCGCGTACCGAACGACGGCCAGCGCGAAGAATAGCCCGGCTACGGTGGGCATGATGACGTTGCCCATCCAATTCGTCAAATTTGTGATTCCGTTCAGAAGAGTCATAGGCTCACAGCGTCACATCATGGAGACAACCAACCGCCACAGGGCGGAAACCGTCAGAAACCCCGCCGCACAGCAGATCAGCCGCATGGCGGGCTTACCGAATGCAAAGTTCAAAATGGCCCCAATAATCGCCAGGCCGGCGGCGACCGGAAGAATGCGGCTCGCCGTGTACGTCCACAGGCCCGCCAGCACGTCCGCCGTGGCAAACTTCGTTCCTGAATTCCAGCCTTGCAGCAAAGCTTGAGTGCTGGCGATGGACAGGAGAAACATGGCGCCGACAATCGAGTAGAGCGGCGACCGTCCCTCGGAAACCTCAACGACTCCGCGAAGGACCAGCCACGCGGCCAGCACGGGAGCGAGATAGCCGACCACAAACTGATTGACGAAATTGGTGACGTCCACCTGGAATACGTTCAGAAGTGCCGTACCCCCTCCGGCGGAGATGGGCACATTCATGCCGAAGCCGGAGAACCAGCTCAGGATCTGCGGCAGCGTGAGCATCACGGCCGCCCAGAACATCCACAGGCCGAATCTTCCGTTTTGCAGAACCGAGCTCTGATTACGAAGCGCTAGGCCCGCCAGCACCAGTGCCACCAGCGCCGCGACCGGCGCCAAGCCGAGCAACAAGCCGATTCCGTCATTGATCAAGTTCATCGCGAAGGACCTCGAAAGATGACGGGCGAATGGAGGAACCGCCGAGCCATTCGCCCCACCATCGGGATTGGACCCTAGGAAACACCGCCGGTGCCCTGCGCGATCCAGTACTCCAGCAATCGGGTCAGACCGGACACGATCAGGAGTCCCAGAGCCGTCCCGATCCAGCGGAGGTAACCCCGGCCGCTGGCATACGAGACGATTCCGCCGACCACGGCGACGCCGGCCCCCACTGGAGCGATGACGTTGCCAACCCAGTTAACGAAGTTCAGGAACGCGCCTTCCGGCTGCGCCCCAGTTTGACCCTGGACCGCAACGTTGACCTGCGGCGCGGCGCCAAGGTTTTGAGCGAGAGCCACGGACTGGCACACCACCAGAAGGCAGACTGCCAGCACCATGGCCGCGATACGTACGTGCTTCATTTTCATGTAGACCTCCATCGGGATTCTGCCCCTTACCGCCGCCGTGCGCCTTTGGAATCGCTGAGCGGCAGCGGATCAACAAATTCGGGGCTTGTGAGAATGCTAGAACAAGATCCGCAAAGCTCAAAAAACGGATCGAGATGCATGCCCGTGGCCGCTCATCTGGATGGGGGTGAGGCCCCTGGATTCCGACGTCGAGACGTAATCGGCCCGATTTTTCAAGGGTCACGTGTGCCTACCTGCCAATAAACGTGGCGCGGACTTCCACGTGCTGGGCTAGCCAAAGGTCCCGTCTGGAGACCAAGCGGCCTCCTAGATGGGCTTCCCGGCTGGCAACTGCCGTGGCCGGCGTTTACTTTACCAGGAGTGATCCGGTTCTTGAACGGAAGGGCTGTTATCTCCAGGAATTCGCCGGGCGCTGAGGGCTTCGGCACTCGCGAGAAATGACCCTACTTTGCTCGCCAAGAATTACCAGCACTACACTGCGCAGGTGACGCTTTTGCCCGTTGGCAAGAGGGTGTTCTTGCCGCGTGGCAAATCCCGCGCGAGCCAACGCTCCGGTGCCTGCGCAGGGGAGCGAGGCGGCCGGCCTAGCCTCTTCTTCCCGGAAACCAAAAGTCTTAGACGCGCCTTCGGCGCGGATGACGGAGACCCAACCCGCACGCCGGCGGCGTGGATGATACTGCCGGTCCCATAGTCTGCTCCGCTGGGGATTATGTTCCAAATCGTGTTCTCAGTGTGGGTCACTCTAAACGAGCAGAAGTGGATCATTCTTGCCGAGCGCCGAGGGCTGAGGGCGGCAGTCGTCCGAGGCGCCGCCTCCGCGCCAAGGTAGATCGCCGGACCATGGCGCGTTTATCGCTCCTAATCCGGGCAAGCGCTCAGAAATAGCAACGATATTAATGATTTGCGCGCTAAGCGGCCAAGTAGGCGGCGTGGCGCGACGAATCGGCCGTGGTTCGGAACGCGGTGGACCAATCCCCTATTCGCTCGCGATCACGCCGAAGCTGAGTTGGTACATTTCGAAGAGGTAGTTCTCAGTGACACTTAGGAGCATCAACTGGTTAGGCGACGCCGCTCTCTTGGACAGACCCGGCTGGACAACGTACAGACGGAAATTGACTGGCAGAAGTCGGCTCATCTCGCGTAAAACTAGGAGGTCGTCAGTCGTCCCGGCCTCGATGCGCGTCGGTTTGTTCTCTTCCTGTCGTTTCGCTTCGCGCCGCAGAAGGTGCGTAAAAAGGTCCGTCTTCTTCTCGGGTGACGAAGCCCACAATATACTTTTCTGAGCCTGCCCGCAGACGTCGTAAAGGTCGTCAATCCGCGCCCCGGGCGCGTCCCCGTGGCCAAACTTGCAGTGATAGAACTCGACTTCGACGCTGGTGGGCTCTGCCGCGGGACCCTCAATCTGGATCGCGACGATGTCGGCCGCTTCTCCGCTGCTGTCATCGTCAAAGACGACGGCATATCCCCGGCCGCGTAACTCCCGGATCATTCTTGCCTGAACCGAGGTCTGGTCCTTCTCCGTGCCTTGAGATTCTTTGTGGATGTCGGTGCCCATCCAATCCAACGTTTCGATCTTCGCCCCATCGTACAGCGCGGGTGTTCGCCTCAGCTCGACATAGCGGTTGCCCTCCAACGAAGATCCGTCAGCGAACCATATGGCAGGTGGATTTCGATAGAAAAAGGCCTGAGCTTCCGTGCGCTTCGTGCCATGCACGATTTCGACGCGGCGGTCTCCCTGTACGACAAACCGATAGTTCGGCGAACCATTCTCCTCAAAGATCTCGAGCGAGAGCTCCGCCTTTTCAGCGTCTGTGCCGATGGTAAACCGGAGCGGCCCATCCACGGCCGGCGCCTCGATATCGATGCTCAGCTCAACCAGTGGCATGTTCGTCCCATCGATATTGACGGACCACTCGGCCTCAGGGTCGGTATAGATCTCCTCGGGCCAGTCGATTCCGATGGGACGCTTAACCGGACGCTCCTTGACCGTCTTTACGCTGAGCGTTCCCTTTACCACCTCGTCGGGATCAATGGTCGTATCAAGGAGTTTGACTCCGACCGCGCGACACCAATCGGCCAGTTGATCGACCCGGTCGCGACGGTGCGACCAGATGCGCCCCTTGCGCGATGCTCCGACCCCGACCAGCTTGCCGCCCTCAAATCCCGCTCCGGAGATGACCGACTTGCTCCCCTTCCCGCGGACAAGATCGTTGATCGCGGGCTCAACATCGCCGCCCATCCGGCCGGTATAACGGACGTTTCTCCCGAGCTGCTCTGTCAGCCCGATGTTCTGATACCGCAGGCGCTTAACGCCGGCAAAGGTGCGGAATACGTCCTGCCCTTCGATGAGTGCGACGTCTTTCCCGGCAATCGCCTCCGCAAGCGGCTGGTATTCACCGGCGTTCCCCGAACAGTTGATGAAGAGCAGGTTCTGATCCGGCGACCAGATCGCGACGAACAGCTCCCACGTCCAATCAAAGAGGTTTTCAATGTCGCCCCACGCCACGGGCGACCGCCTCCCGAGGACGGCAATGAGGGTGTGCGTGTCGCGGTTGACGGTTTGATGGACCTGCTCGTAGTCACCAATGCCCGGGATTCCCTCCCGGAAGTTATCGGGCTTCCAATCGCCGCACTTCGTCCGGTACACCACGGTGCTCATGGCCGGCCGAACCGCCTTCAAAGGAATTTCCTTGAGTTTCGGCTCGAATCCCTCCAAAAACTCCTGCAGCGAAACCTGCTCGCCGACCATGCGTTGACTCAGGTCCGGCAACAGGAGATTCCAGTCCGGATCTCGGCTGTAGAGCTTCCTCAGCTCCTCTTGCACCTGCACGTCTGCCGTGTTAGCGATGAACGTCGCATCGCCGAGGTCGGCTCGGGCCCGGGTGAACCGGCCTGCGAGCTGCAGCGTGACCGCCAGTGTTTTTCGGATGTCATGGAATGCTGCGATCTTCAGTTCTGGCAGATCAAAGCCCTCGCCGAGCATATCCACACAAACGACAATCCGCGATTCGCCTGAGAGGATCTGTTGGCGGATGGCTCCTCGCTTGGATGCCGGTTTGATGCCCGTATGCAGCTGAACGGGTTTGAACTCAGCATACTGCTCATAGTGCTTGAAGACCTCCTGAGCGCGCTTCACGTTCTCGGCGCGCGCCATTAGGATGTGACCCTTGTCATAGTCGGCCCTAAGCTGTTCTATGGCCGTTCGTGCAATCGCCTCATCGGCTCGCTTCTGATTGAATTCGACCACTCGGCGAAAACGGATGGGCTTGAAGTAGCCCTCTTCCTGAGCTTTCCGAAGTGGGTATTCGAAGATGATCTTTCCGTCGAGCGGCTTGCCATCCTCCCGGAACGGCGTGGCAGTGAACTGCAGGATTCGGCGCTCTCGAAACCCTGCTTTAAAAGCGCTCCACGTCGGTGCTTCCGCGTGGTGAGCTTCATCAATGAACAGGTGTGTACAATAGGCCGCCATTCGGTCCCGGACGGCCAAGTCGCATTGTCCCGCGATACTACTCGTCGTCACGATGACGTTGCAGCGGCCGAACACCTCATCGACTTCCGCGGGATTACGTGGAATGTGCCTCAATACGCCCACAATCGGGCATTTCGCGGTCTCCGCTAAGACCGGGAACCCCGCTTCTTTAAGAACCCCGAGCGTCAGGAACTTGTCAGATATTTGTGTGCGCAGCGTATCCGTTGGAACGACTACCAGCACCTTCCCGCACAGGGCTGATACAAGGACGGAGAGCATTGTCTCGGTTTTCCCTGTTCCCGTCGGCATTACGATGGTCGCTACTCCGGCCGAAACTGCCCAATGGGCATGCACCGCGTGTACCGCACCGATTTGGGGACTCCGCAGGCCTTTGATACCCCGCCCTGGATCTTCTTTCGCGTATGAAAAGGCCCCTGTCCAGGAGTCGAGGACACCCTGCAGTTCCTTTGCATAATCAAAAGGGCGAGCTCGGGCAACTGTGAGAATCGGATGTCTGATCCATGTAGACTTGCGAAGGTCGATCCCTTCGGCGTCCAGTGGGACAATCCCCTGTATGACCCGCTGAAGGGCATCCGGAATCCGCCTAGCGCCGGGTGCTATGACGGTTTCAACGCCGTCTCGCGCACGAAACAAAATGCCCTCAAGCCGATCCCGCTGGAATCTCTCTACGATGCCCTCTGCACTCGGTGTTCGCTCGGCGAGTTGCCGAATGGGGTTCTTGGCGCGCTCTTCATCGAGGGCCAGGACACTAGGAAAAGTAATACGCATCTGAAGTTAGCGGCGGCTCTACATCGCAGGCCAACTGTAGAGTAGCGCGAGTCCCCACAAGAGCCTCGCGCACTGTCGATGCCTGACAATCCCCGTGGACACTCGATCCCAATGGGCGACACCGGAGGACGTTTTTCCACACAACCAGAACCTGCCCTTCCTCCGATCTGAGAGCGTGATCACAGACTGTCCGACATAAGCAAAGGGAAAGAGAAAGCTCTCTGTCCCCGTTTCCAGCTCGTTGGGCCCTTCACCTGTCGTACTGGTCCCGATTCTTCAGGTAATCACTCAGGGACTGCGCGCCGATGTCGTCCAGAAAATTATTCAGGTGCATGTCGGAGCGCCGTCCGGGAGCGAAGTTGTCGCCGTAGGTCTGCCGAATCGTGCCGATTTGGGTGTTCCCATTCTTTATCCGAGTCCACCCGTCATTGTCGCGGTGCCTCTGATCGAGGCCTGGTTGTCTAGCCATTTAAAAATGTCCTTTCAATTGATCTCTTGTAGTCCAACCCATGCGCGGCTCGGGGCCTCGCTCACCAACACCGCGTTGCCTTTGCCGGTGCTATTCGCCGCGTCGCGCGCGATGTCGCGAACGCGAGTGCTGTCGAGGTTCCCAGAGCCGTTGTATTCAGCCAGGGGAAGCTGGTAGGTATTGCCATCGTCAGATGTGATCTGCCGAGAGAAGCCCTTCGCTTCCATGGCGGCATGGAGCATTTCGTAATCCGCCCATGTCGCATCATGCAGTTCTACGCGAACAGTGAAATTTGCCATTCGATTAAAGTAGGTTTCCCCGGCACTGGGAGGCCGGATTTCCGCCTGTCCTTTGTTCGTCGTGGCGGTTGCAGGAGCCTCCGAGCTGACGTAAGCTGGAGGCGGTGTACAAAATGCACCGCAGTGGCCGACAGGCCCATTGCTACACCGAGGCTCCGGTCCGACCCGGAGCCTTGGTCACGAACTGAACCTCCAATACCGTACTTTCGGACCCAATTTCCCCTCTCGATAACGGCTCTCATTTCGCAGGGGGTACCGCCTTCGAACCCCATTATATCGCGTTTCTAGTCTGGCAACCAGATATTCACAGAATTTACGGTTTCCAAAAATTCATACAAACTGTGAATTTTGTTTGGACATATCTCCAAGTTCATGATAAATTTAGATTTGGGGCCGCTTGTCGCCTCTAAGGGTGTTGTGGATCTCCTAGATCAGGCAGCCGACGCCGAAGGCGCCTACAGACTATTCTTGATTTTCACCGTCGAAAGAAGCGAATGGCTCAGTCTGGATGTGAAACAATTAACACTCTTAGGGGAATAGAGTACAGCCGCGACCTCCAAGGGCTGAGCGCACCTCGGGTCGGTCGATCAGTTTGTAATCGGCGAAGAATTGCGAGCAAAAAGGAAGAGAAATCGAGGATCCAGATGGAAGCAAAGGACTTTTACTGACAATGCGAGAGCCAATTCCTGAAGGGGCGGCTCCCGGTGAGTACATTCGAGCAGAGTTGGAGGCGCGCGGTCTCACACAAGTGGAATTTGCCCGAATCCTGGGGCGGCCCGTGCAGTTTGTGAGCGAGCTTCTCTCCGGGAAGCGGTCAGTTACGCCGGAGACGGCGGTCGGTTTGGCGTCGGCATTCGGAGAAACCACTCCGCAGGTTTGGTTGACTCGGGAGGCGACCTACCAACTTTCGAAAATCACCCCTCAACGAGACTCCGCCGTCGAAAAGAGATCTCGTCTGTACCGGAGGGTACCCGTCAAAGAGATCGTTGATCGTCGGTGGATCGAAGACTCTTCGGACGTCGACGTTTTGGAAGCCCGGGTATTGAACTTCTACGGAATCGACAACCTTGATAGGCTAGACGAGCCGGCAGAGTTTAATCACGCTTCCAGGCAATCGACGAGTTACGCTGTACCGCCGACGCCCGCCCAGCGTGCTTGGCTTTGTCGAGCGAGACACCTTGCCGAGAAGCTGCAAGTGACTCGGGACTTGTCGCCGGAGTCATTGCGGACAGCTCAGAGTGGCCTTGCAAGATTGAAGACCGAGGTCGAGCAACTACGGCAGGTCCCGCAGATCCTGTCGGACGCTGGCATCCGCTTCTTGATTGTGCAGCATTTGACCCATACTAAGATCGACGGCGTTTGCTTTTGGCTCGATGACAAATCGCCGGTGGTCGTCCTGTCCTTACGTTACGACCGCGTCGATTGGTTCTGGCACACGATTATGCATGAAATGTGCCACGTAGAGCATCGGGACGGTCAAGGCGCATCGCAGCCAAGGCTCGACACTGAGCTAGTCGGCACCGACGCGGAACCATTCGACGAAAAGCCAGAAAGCGAAAGGCGAGCCGATAATTGCGCGGTGAATTTCCTAGTGAATCAATCAACGTTGGATGAATTCGTCCACCGGGTTCGCCCCTACTATTCGGCCCTTAGAATTACACAGTTTGCGGAACGGATTGGGGTTCACCCAGGAATCGTGGTTGGGCAACTACAGCACAGACGGGAAATTCCTTATTCACATAGCCGTCGAATGCTAGTCGGTGTGAAACAGGTTTTGACTACGGCCAGTCTGACCGATGGTTGGGGATGGGTCCCGCGTCTATAGGGAGTAACTCCCCTTTTAGCGCTGTCACAGGGAACAGCAATGAGGATTACTTTCAGTCGGCTTGTCACCGGCAATTTCGGCGGCGGCACTCTGCCGAGAGACGCCCGTTGCAGACATTGGCCGGGACAGATCCCGCCCGCCGCCGTAGCGTTTACCAGCGGCTTCGGTCGGACTGTCGGCCACTCGGACAGAGCTTGGGGGTTGCCCGGATCAGGAATGAGAAGTCCAAGTCCTTTCGGTTGTATCGGGAGTGCGTCGGTGCGGCGCGTCCGAAGAACCAGATGCAGGTGATCGCCGGCGAACTACCGATGCGACGACTTGGAGGAAGCCGCCCTACTTTGGCAGGACGATTGCTTTGTAAACGTTGCCCGACCCAGCGAACGGTAGCTTCACGCAATGCTACCGCGGAATCCGCTGCGGCGCAATCGTCCTGACAAAGTTCAGTGTGTCCCTCTTCACTGCCGCGAAGCGGCTTCGTCCAAGTCGGCCTGCAGCCGCTGACGTGGTCGCCGCCGGCTGGGCTGGCGAATTCCAGCCTTCACAGCTTCAGAGACAGATCTGGTTCCGCTGGAGCGCCTCCTCGAAGTCGTGCCAGATGAGCGGCGGCAAGGTTTCCTCGCCGTCCTTCATGCGATTCATCGCCATCCGCTTAGCCGTGCTCACCAGGGCCTGCAGATCCGCCGGCGAAATGCCCCTTAACCGGTTGAGGATGTCGTGGTTGGTAAGACCTGCCGCTAGCGGAATCGGTCCGAGGTACTTGTCGATCAGCCGCAAATACCCTTGGTCGTCAGGAACGCCAAGTTCAATCTTCTCGGTGAATCGCCCGCCTCGGAGCACCCGCGGGTCGATATTGTCGATGTGGTTCGTCGTGCCGATGAGAAAGACCTGGTTGCCGGGATCGAGCTGGCTCATCAACATCAGGGCCTGCTCGACGAGTTGGATCTGGTGCTGGCCCATGTAGTACCCGTTGTCGCCGCGCGGCAAAAGGCCATCCAGCTCATCGATAAACAGGATGGAGGGGCTGTGCTCGCGGGCGCGGGCGAATACCTGCTCAAGCCTTTCGGCGGTGGGAACATCGGCGGGAGCGATCGAGTAGAAGCTTCGGCGCGTCTGAGTGGCAATCAGGTGCGCCACCGACGTTTTCCCGGTACCGGCTGGGCCAACCAGGAGCAAGCCCGTGGGGACTGGGACCTTGAGCTTCTCGGTTTCACGACCATCCATCAACCGGATCAGATTTCGCAGGTCCCGTTCGACCCCGGCAGGGAGTACGAGATCACCCCAATCGACGGCCTTCATTAGCGGCCGGTCCTGGCCACCGCTCTCGTCGAATGCTCGTTGCAGGTCGCGCTCTTCAATCCGGCGATTCTCCAATGCGGCAATCGACGCTGCCTTATTCACCAAGCCCGTGAGTTTCGCGGCGCTCCATCCGGGCGTGCGGTTGGCAAGGGGATCGAGCCCGAACGGCGCCCAAAGCCGTCCCGACAACTGCGCGGCCAGAATCTGTGCCCGCGCCGCCTCGTCGGGGAGGTCCACCCGAATTTTCTCGTCGAAGCGCATGTCCCTCACCAGCGCTTCGTCCAGGCCCTCGTAGAAGTTCGTCGCAGCCATTAGGATGAAGCCGGTCGCTCCACGATACTGATCGATGCATTGCATCAGTTCCGTGACCACGGAGTTGTACAGCCTGGCGCCGCCTCCAACGTCATCATTTCGGCCCAACTGTTGGCGCTGGGTGCCTATCGAATCGATCTCGTCCAGGAAAAACAACACCGGCCTGCGTGCGTAAGCCCGAGCAAACGTATCCCGGATGTTTGACTCACTGTTGCCGATCCGGCTTTCAATGAGACTGGTTGGCTTCGCGTACCAGTAGTTGATCTTGAACTCGCCCGCCGTCGCCTCGGCCAGGAAGGTCTTGCCCGTACCACGAGGCCCATACAAGAGAATGCCGTTTTGAACCACGCCATGCTGTTTGAATCTCTCGGGATATAGCCGGTTTTTCACGACCGCGCTGATGCGCCTCTTTTGGTCGTCCAGTCCGCCCACGTCCGAAAACGTCCGTGCAGGGATGTTGGACCATCGGGGTTGAGCGTTATCCCGGCTGCCCGATCGCCCTGCGGTGGCTTGTATGCCATGGCCGTGCGGTCGGTGGCGAATTACGAAGATCAGGCCAGCAACGGCAACCAGCGCAAAAATCAGCCCATACACCAGTTCGAGCGGGGACGTGCTTTCGCGGGAGAGCATCATTCCGGTCACAGCGTCCTCGTGGAACAGGAACTCGTTAATCGAATTGAACCAATGGAGAACGGGGAGCAACGCGATGAAGTAGAGCAACCCGCGGTAGGTCCCCCGCATTCGGGCGTGCCAGGTCAGCAGGAGAAGACCGCTCCCAATCGTAAACCAGGCCAGCCACGGGCTGACCTGGAGCGCGACAACTCCAAGAACGAGCAGGATGATTCCGATGGTGACGTGTTCGCGCGAAAGGCGCCTGACGATAGGCTCCAGGCGTGATGCGAACGAATCGGCAATCCGAGAATCGTGTCCCGGCTGCACGGGCCCCTCCCCTGCGCCCAATTTACCGCAGATTGGGCGCGAGTTGGGAGGAGGGCCGGTGTTATGGGACACGGTTTTCAAATTGGAAGGTCTACTGTTGTTGAGGTGGTCCTGTGGATCCGGCCATCCGCGTGGCCGCCACGTCTTGATACATCCGATTGATCTCCGTCTTCAGCTCAATCAGTTCGCGGAGTTCCTGGGCGGATGGCAACGGCGAAGTTCCATTCACGGCGAACTGCCCTATGTCGCGGGCGCCTGTTGGGGCTGTTCTGGCCGGCGGCTTCTCCCCGCTCCCCTCCAGCAATACAACGAAAAACCGCGTGTTTCCGGGCACCGAAACCACGATGTTTTCATTGAAGGCAAGGCTCTGCATCTCCTGCTCCCCGGCAAGCCCGGCATTCGACGCGATGCGCTCGCGCAACAAGATGCTGTTGTCGAGCTGACCGCTGGCCCCTCCAAACCCACCCGGCCCGCCGACCAGGAAGGCCGCCATCGTCCCAACCCCCGTCATGGAACGTACCAGGATCCGTTTCACCGTGTTCCCACCGGAGACAGAACCCTTGAGCGGCCCGTAGGCGAGGCTCATCGATCCTGCGTCAATTTTCTCTGTAGTGCCGTCCGGCATCTGCAGCGTATGGAAGTGAATCCCAACGTTGCCGTTCCTGTTCGCCTGCTGGAGGTCCCCAAAGGCTTTCGTCCCTGCCGGGATGATGATCTCACCATCCTTCTCGTAGTTGTATTCGATCGCTGCAACCACCGGTGCCTTGACCGCCGTGCTGACGGCGGATTGCAGCCGTGCCACGAGGCGGCTGCCATTCGGGAGTAGCGCGGTTGCTCTCCTTTCCAGAAGAGCTGGCTCGGCCGTCATGGACACTGGCCGAACCACGCTCGCAGTGGCGCCGGAATTGTTGCTGACGAATACCAGCGACGATTTCTTGAGGGCATCCGCTTCGTTATGGGCCGGCGTCGGTGGCGCTGGAGCCGGAGCGCTGGCGACCGGTGGCAAAGGCTGTGGAACCGGGTAGCCAGCCTGCGCCTGGCGATATGCCTCCAGAGCCGGATCCATGGGCGGGATACTGGCAAGCGTATCTCCAGGTTTCGGCTGGGGGCGCAGGCGCAATCGCCCAGTTGCCTTTACGTCGTCGGCGCTGAGTTGATCGTTGTTCCCATCCTGCCCGCTCGTATCCGCATTCAGCAACGGCGTCACAGAGCCGCGGTTCTCCGCCGCGCCGGTCGCGGTGATCTCCGGCCTGCCAAGACTCGGTTTCGTCCGGTTCGCGGCACGGTCCTTCCTACCGCTCGAACTTGAGAACAGGCCCAGAAACACGAAGATCATGATGATGACAGCGGCGGCAAGAACCAATAGACCCTTGCTGCGGTCTACGCTCTTGGCGGTTCTGCTCTGCTTTTCCGGCTGGCCCCTCTTGCTCCCATCCCGGGCACGCACATAGGCCTCTCGAAGCGAGCTCAAACCGGTTCTCGTCCCTTCAGGTTCGGCCGCCTCGGGTTGTTCTGCCGCGCCGGTGCCGATACGCTGCGTTGCGGCCGGCTCGGCGCCGTCGGTTGGTCCCTCGGTCTTGTTCAATTCCGGTGTCATTCTATTCGGCTCCTTTCTCTCGAAGACTGCTGATTCCGAAACCGATCGGCGCCAGGGCCGGCCGGTCGACAGCTCCGGAATCGGCCACCTGAAGCAACAGGGTTTCGTTGGACTGCTTGAAGCTCGGTCGCTGGAAGATCAAGACGCCATCGGCACGCTCGCCGGGGCCGATCCGCCGTTGGCTCATGCGGAAGTCTTCCACGGGCAACTGCTCGGAATTGGACCAGACGGAGTGGCGCACGATCGTCCCCTTTTTCACCTTGCCCCCCAATTGCACTTGTGGCGGCATTAGCTCGACCGCGTGGTTTTGCACGTTTACCACGGAAAACAGCACTACTACGTCCTTCCCCTGATCGATGACCTCGCTGACGCCGGCCTTCAGAATCTGTTTACCCGGAGGGGCGGTCCCCGGCTTCTCGCCGTAGAGAGCTGGTAGCGGAGCCCGCCGCTGCCGTTCCAGTAAGGCATCGAAGCCCAGTGCTGCGTCGGCATTCTGCGTAGCCGGCCGAACGTCGGACGGCGTTGCCGCCGAGGGGATTTTCGGCGGTTCCGCCGCCTGGCCAGTCATTGGCAATGCTACGGTCTGCGCGATCGATATAGAAGGCGCGCTCGGCTCGATGACAAACCTCCCGGCCGGGCGGTACCGCATCATGAAATCGACATCCGGTTGCGTTCCTGCCGCTTCGCCTCGGCTGATCAGCAACAAATTGGCCTGATATCCGTGGGCAGTCGAAATGAGGAGATTCGTCTGCGCCGCCTTTGCCGTAATTGGCTTGACGAAAACGATCTGCGGCTCTCGTTCGGAGTGCTCGGCCGTGAATGAATCGGGATCGCCGAGCACAACGGAATTCACCGCGTCCGGCATTCGAATCGCCGTCGCAAATCGCGGTGCCAGGTACACCACCGTGATTTGGCCCTCCTGAACCGCTCGACCCGCCACTTGCGGGCGGACCTCAGGAACCTGGGCGCTGGCAATCAAACACGCACAGACGCCGCCGATCGCCATTTTCAGGCTCTTCATGGGTGTTCTGCTCCTTTGGCTGAGTTCCGGGCAGTGGTCCTCGCGACCATCTGCCGTCTTCGATAAAACCGTTGGACTTCGCATACGTAGCGCCAGATGTCCGCATCGGCGCATCCGAGCCCTTGCTTCCTGACCCGCTTCTCGCCGGCATAGTAGGCGGCTGCCACAAGCCGGAGTTCTCCTTCGAACTGCCGAATCAAATACGCAAGGTAGGCAACCCCTCCGCGAATGTTTTCTGCCACCCGGAAACGGTTGGTCACGCCGAAGGTGAAGGCGGTCGGCACCGTGAGCTGCATGATCCCTGCTGCGCCCTTCGTGGAAATCGCGTCGGGACGCCAAGCCGATTCGACGTCAATTACGGCTTGCACGAATTCTGGGGGGACGCCGAACGCCCGCGCGTAGTAATCGGCCCAACACATCTCGATATCGAGTCGCGCAACCGCTGGCGTCGCCGCACAGGCTGGCTGCACTCCCCGGGCGGTACAACATAGCAACGAGAATAGAAACGCCGTCTTCATGTTCCGGCCTCCACCAGCTCGACAGCGTTGATTCTTGAGGCGTGGGATTTCGCATTCAATACAAGGGAGGCAAAGCCATCCTGAAGCGTCAATCGCTTCCGGTCTTCTTTGGTCTTTGCCAGGAAAGGCAACAGAAGATCCCGCATGCCCGCATCAAGTTCGTTGATGCCCATGATGTGGAGCACTTGCTCGAGTTCCAGAATCTCCGCTATTGACGGAGGCTTTTCCATTCGGTAAGCCCGAAGTGCATACGACAGGCCGGCAATTTGTCGTTGCAGCGTGGCGCTCCCCGTTCTGCTCCGCGTTTTCAGAATCTCTGCCTCCCGTTCCACCGTGGGGAATTCAGCTCTGAAATAGGCGCACCGGCGCCGCAGTGGGTCGCCAATGCGCCGGACTTCATTCGAGGTGAGGATGACAAACGGGATTGTCTTGTGCGGCACGGTCCCAAGCCGCGGGATCGAGAGTTGCCATTCCGAGAGGACTTCAAGGAGCATCGATTCGAACTCCTCGTCCACCTTGTCCACCTCATCGATCAGCAGGACGCACGGTTTCGGCGTGTGCTGCAGCGCGCGCATGATTGGGCCTTGAACGAAGAAGTCCATAGTGTGAAGCCGGCCCCGAATGAATTCCCAGTCCGTGCCGAGTTGGTCCGCCTGTGTTTCGAGGAAGAGCCGCTGCAGGGCGGTATCGAACTTTCCAATGGCTTTCTCTTCGTCGATTCCGGGGTAGCACTGAAGTCGCTCCAGGACCGTGTCAAGGGCAAATGCCAGGGCCTTCGCAAGTTCCGTCTTGCCGCAGCCGGGCGGGCCTTCAATCAGAACCGGCTTCCTTAGCTCTCCCGTTATGTACACCTGGGCGAGCGTCACCTCATCAACGATGTACTTGGCTGCCTGGAATTTCTGGCGGAGCTCGTCGATCGACGGAAACACGTTCGCTCGTATCCTCAGCCAGGATTCTACGGGAAGATGCGGTTTTCGCCGAAAAACCCGACTGCGCTGCTGGGAAGCTGATCCGACGAACCGCGCGTGCGTTTAGGCGCCCGGCTACATGCGCCAGACTGGTGCGCTTCCGGCACCGGCCGTTGCGTGGCTCTGAAGGGCGGTGTTTCATGCAGAGCGATTCCCGGACGTGCGGGACGCGCAAATCACGCCTGTCCGTCGCACCAGGCGCTGCCGGCGACTCGGTCACGCGAACCGCGGCGCTGCGTGTTTCGACGATCACCTCGTTCCGTGTGTCGCGATTCCGGGTGTGCAAGACTTCCGCAATCCGCGTTCCGTCAACGTCCTTCTGTCAGAATGGGCAGTCGCGCGGACGCCGTTTCGGGGCCCTTGGCGCCGGTGTCCTCGGAGCCGTTTGCACCGCGATCTGTTCGGACTGGCCAATAAGGAATCGATGTGGAACGGTCAGCACGAACGTCTTCTCCACGGAGTAGTCCGCTAAAGCGATAACGCGGCTCTGACCCTTCAAGAATCCGAAGACCTCCCAATACCAGCAACCTTCTTGCTCAAGGAAGTTCCGGAAACGATGTCCCCTCGTGGCCAGTTCTTCAACGCGCTCGCAATTCTTGACACGCGCACGATCGAAATCCGCCTCCTTCGACGCCACTTCGACTGCCAAGTCAACATCACTCAATCGCTCGACCGCAGGTTTCAGCATGCTGCCGAAAAGAACTACCCTCGTCACCTTGCCGAGGAAATACGGGTCGTTGTTGACCTGCTCCACACGGCCAAGGAATTGTTGCAACGCCCTTTGTGCCGTTGCACGCGTGACCCGTCTTGCCGCTGTTGCGGAAGACAGGGTCTGGCCCGCTTGGGTTACCTTCCACGCGTTTCGGCCGGCGGCTTCGATCAGTCCCTCAGCCAATAGAGCCTTGATCAGCGCACGTCCTTCGCCAGCCTCCACCGAGGCGGCGGACTCCAGTTCAACCAGCCCCCACGGCAAGCGCGTGCGGAGGTGCCGCAACGTCCGGCGTACGAGCAGAGCAGGCCGACCAGCAACCGCCCCTTTCGGATCGATCCGCATTTGCCTTTAGCATAGACCCACGTTGCCCTCCCCGTCATGGCCTGACACACGGCGCACGCTGCGGACGGGTGCGGATACAGACTGGCGAGAAAGAGGACTCGTGGTCATGCAGTTATCGGGGCTGCACTGCGGCCGCCGCCGCGGCGCTTCTTGCGGTTGGGCGGTCGCAAGCCGACTTGCCGTTACTGATCCGGCCGCGGGCACCTCCGGGATATGGCATTTCGTCCAGATGGGGGTCATGGCCGATCACAGGGGTGCCCTTCGCGGAGCAAATACATGCCTGCCGCGGTACCTTTTGCACCCGATCATGCCGGTGCCTAACACCGTTCGATCGGGGAAATCGAAAGCTGAACGCAATGCTTTGTGTAAACGGAGCTAAGCTAACTCTCTCAAAATCATTGGGTTGGGCCGACGTTTTCGTTCGCTTGATGTCACATTTTCATCGCTTGCAAATCGGGAGTTGGCAGCGGTTTACAGGGAAGTTCAGGGCGTTCCGCCTCGACAGATCTCGCGTTTTGTGCAAAAGAACGGGTGCAATACCCGATCTTCTGTGCGAAGATAGATCCGTGCCGGCTAAACTGGTCACAACTCGCGCTGCGACACGCCTTACCGGCCTCTCCACGGCACAACTACGCGAATGGACCAGTCGTCGCGCGCTGATCGCCGCAGACCTCAAGCCGAAAGGCCACGGCTCGCCCGCGCGCTATTCATGGCACACCCTTCTGGTGCTTCGTCTAGCGGTGAGCCTTCGCGATCGGTTCAAACTAGAACTGCAGTTCCATCAAGCGCTATTCGCAGAGCTTAACGGTACATTCCGCAATCTCTCGTTCTCCGGTCTGACGGGGAGAGTCGTGGCCCTGTATGGTAGTGGCAAATGGAGTCTGCTTGATGACGGAGACATTGCTGATCTGAAAGGCGATTGCATTGTTCTACACCTTGACCCGCACCTGAACGTCCTTCGCACTGAGTTTCCCCCCGTTTCGCAGTATCCGTATCAAACGGAGCTTTTCCCTGCGTTAAGTCTTGTTGAGCCCAATCGGCGGGCCAGCAAGGCCCCTGGCCACGCCAAGACACTGCGCGGAACACGAAGGGAAACGGCCGCGAGGTCTCGATGAATAGCTCGGCCTTTGATCAGGCACTCAAGAAAACGGGGTTCTTGCTGCAGGATGGCACGGCCGCACCCGGTCTGGTGCGCTCCGGCGAAGAGGCTGCCTGGCGATTGCGGCCCGCGCTCGCCGACGAGCGCATTGGCTTACGAGCTGATGCGGTGTTTTCGGCGCATGGCACACCGACGACGATCTTCAAGGACGCCGGCGATCATTCTCCGACCGAGACTCAAATCCATGCCTGGCATGAAGCCGCGTGGAATATTGGGCTAGCACCTCTTCTGTGGGTCATTACGCCCACGGAGGTTCGGCTGTATAACTGTTATGCTTCGGCTCGCTGGCCGAAGGGAAAGCCCATTTCTTCGACCGCAATGGACGCCTTTGCACTCAATGCGGAAGAACGTCTTAGGCTCCTCGATACCATGTGCGGCCGTCTCGCGACCGAAACCGGCGCATTCTGGTCCAGCCCAATTGGCCAAAGCGTCAATCGTCGCCACCGCGTTGATCGCGAGCTTCTGACTGAGATAAACGCTTTGGAGGAACGCCTGACTCTACTACCGCCTGCAAGCCAGCAGCCGATGTTCGACGACCCGCTCGACGAGCTTCATGCGTCTCGCGACTTCGCCCAGCGCCTTATCGGTCGATGCATCTTCTCCTTATACCTAGTCGACCGTCAGATTGCGCAGCCGTTCCTCCCGTCGACATTGGCAAACGATGTGATGAACATGTTCGCTACTGTTAATACGGCATTTGAGCTTTTCCGGTGGCTGCGGGCGAAGTTCAACGGTGACCTATTTCCAATGGATGACCCTGGAGCTGAGCAGCAGCGCCTCGGCGAGGCTCACCTTCAGTTGCTTCGGGATTTTATTGAGGGTCGCAGCTTGGTCCCTGGGCGGCGTGGGCAGGGGCGTTTGTTTCGCTTTAGGTACGATGCCATCCCAGTTGACCTGATTAGTTCAATCTATCAGCAATTTGCACGTTCAAGCGCAGCAGACACCGCCGATATACAAGGCCTGCACTACACGCCTGTTGAGCTAGTCCACCTTACTTTGGACCCAGTTTTTGAGGGGTTGCCTCCATCGGCCAGGGTCGTCGATCCCACTTGTGGCTCCGGGGCCTTCCTCGTTGAGGCTTTTCGGCGTCTGGTCTGGAAGAACAGTCATCGCCGAAGGCCCACGAGATCGTTGATTCGACAGGTCCTTCACAATCAGCTCTTTGGCATCGATATCAACACGTCTGCGCTGGCTATAGCTGCGTTCAGCCTGTACCTCGCGGCCCTAGAACTGGACGAGGACCCAGTTACAGATGTTACCGACCTTAGATTCGATAAACTCATCGGCACTTCGCTGTTTAACGCTAACACAATTGGCGGCGCTCTCCCAGACGAGATTACAAATAGGACCTTTGACGCCGTCGTCGGCAATCCTCCATGGACATTCGTGAGCCAGTCCGGGCAAACCGCGGAACGACCAAAAGGAAAAGACCACCGCAACCGCCCTCGGCGTACGCCTGATCAGGAGTTTCTCTGGACCGCCGCGCAGTTGGCTGGCGACTCCGGCCGCATCGGTATGATCATGAAGGCGTCGCCGTTCTTCTCGCAGGATGCGCAGGCGGTAAGAGCGCGCGATGACCTTTTCAGAATGCTTGCTCCCACGGCACTTGTAAACCTCTCCGCCCTACGCAAAGAACAACTCTTTCCAGACGCCACAGGACCCGCGTTGCTCTTCTTTTCTCGGTGCTCGCTGATGCCACGGAAGGACCTTCTATTGGCGGGGTCCGTGCCGTGGAGTCCTGATTTTCGGCGTACTGGTGTTTTTCAAATCGGCCCAGGTGATTTGCGCACCGTGCCGTTGGCTCGCGTGTCGCAGACCCCCGCTCTGCTGAAAGCAGCAAGCTTTGGTTCAGCACGCGACATATGGCTGATCGAGAAATTGGCGAAAGCATTTCCGACGCTTAACCACTTCCTAGAGCGTACCCATATCGTCTCTACCAAACAGCGAGGGCAAGGATTCCAAGTTAAGGGCGACCTAAATACTCCACCGAGACGCTACTATGATATGTCGGTGGTTGAACCCGAGACGTACTGCCCATTTCGACTCGACGAATCTGCGCTTCCGAAGTTTAGCCATGCCACGCTGCATCGCCCCCGCGAGGCGACCATCTTCGTGGGACCACTCCTAATCTGCCCAAAAGGTGCGTTTAGTGCCTCGACTCAACAGGGTCGGTACAGCGCAGCCATAAGTCCGACTGATCTGTTGTACACCGAGAGTTTTTACGGCATTTCGTTCGCCAACCACGACCCTGATTGGGCTAAGATATTCTGCGCCATTTTCAACTCCAGCATCACGACTTTTCAGTTTTGCTTCGCTGGCGGCGGTTGGGGGCTAGAACGACCTACTGTTGAGCCGAATGACCTGCTTTCGTTACGTGTGCCAGATCTAAACACTTGTGATCCGGCCCTGATTCGTGCCGTGCTAGACGCGGAGGCCTCAGCAGCAAGTGCCCCGCATAGTGAGGAATACCTTCACGACCTTGACGTGGCGGTTTTTGATCTCTACGGTCTGGAGGGAGATGAATCCGTCCTTGCAGGGGAGAGTGTTGCGCGCGCTCGGATGCTTATTTTCGAGTCGCGAGAGGACCGCATGCCGCACATTGTGCCACCGTCTCCAGATGTGCTTAAGTTGTACGCGAACGAAACCACGCGTGTCGTAAACAGTTACCTGCGTGCGAGAGGCAAGCGCCACCTGCAGGCATCCATCTACGAAAAGCATCTCACTCATACTGCGCCATTCAGCGTCGCGCCTGGCAGCACGGTAGTGAAATTCTCTATGATTCCCGGACCGTTCTCAGAGCCCTCAGTTACGTTCAGCGATAGCCAGGAGCTTGAGAAGCTTGCCAGGGTGCTCCGAGGTCCATTGAAGGAGAATGCCCCCCCCTACTTGAATCACCGTCTGCAAATCCGCATTTATGAACAGAACGAGCTGTTTATTCTTAAGCCGTCCGAGAGGCGCTACTGGACGCTAACGGCTGGACTGAACGACGCCGATGCGATCCTGGCGGATCACTGGATTTCCACCGACAATGCAACTCTCGCCTGACTCGCCGGCTGCCGGTCGCCCCTCTTTCGATCTTTCGCAAGACGAAATTGCGACGGTTGTGGATCTCCTCTGCTGTGGGTCCGCCGAGGCCCGTCAGGTCGTCACCGGAGGAATGCTGGAGGTGCCTATCACCATTCAGGTGAAGAAAGCTATGCGGCGCTTGAAGAGGAGACTTGGATTGACTAACCTGCAGATTGGCGGAGAATTCGAGTTACTGGACGTAGACGACAATGACGCCACGGTACAGGGCCGCATAGACGTGGTTTTTCAGTTCCTACATCAATTTGGCAATGAGGATGCCTACCTGGCCGTCGAATGCAAGCGCGTTTCCCCTGACGACAACAGCTTGAATAGACGATATGTCACAGAAGGCGTCAGCCGGTTTGCCTCGGAGCAGTATGCCTCGGGCCATGAGTGGGGCATGCTGTTGGCCTATGTTTTAAGACTGCCGGCCCCTGACCTGGTTGCAGGCATTGATGCCCATGTACGGCGACAGTACGGTCAGGCTTCTCAACTCGCTCCAGTTGAGAAACATCCTGATGCTTTGGAAATGCATACCAGTGCAGTGCCGCGCGCCACCAGCGGCCACTTTATTCGCCTTCTTCACATCTTCGTGGACATGACGCCAGCAGGCGAAAACCGGTAAACTCCAAGTCTGCTCCGACCTCAGTCTGTCGTCGTGGTGGTCCGAAAGCGTAACGCGCTTGGCGGAAGTCGGGCAGTGCAGGCCAAATTGACGTATCACGCCCTACCCGTACATCTGCCAGCGCACGCCCAGTCCCGATCTGGGAAGTTGCGCCGGATGATTCGCAGTAGGGTCCAGGCTCACCGCAGGGACCCACAAAGAGGGCCGAGATTCTCGGAATTTCCAGCGGCGGCCATCCCGCGTCGTGCTCCCCGGTCTGCTAGTCGAAGGGCGAAGGCAAAGATACTCGGAATTTCAAGCAGCCGAGACTATAGGCGCAGGTGAGCAAACGCTGGCAGCACTGCGAAGGGCCGCACAGTGGCTGGCAGCATTTCTCCCAACTGCACGATGCGCTCAGGCGTTCCGTTACCGAGGAACTCGGCCGCTTGAGCCAGATAGTTCACGCGCAGCGGGTTGAGGCCCATCAGGCGGCTGCATGCGAAATCGGCGGCGACGGGATCGTCGGCCAACACGATCCGCCCGAGATCACGCGAAGAGCCATGCAGCGGCCCGTTGCCTTCCATGCCAATGATCCCGTCGGCAATGACGAAATGCGCCGGTACCGCGGCGTTAATGTCGAGGATGCTCCGATCGATGCCTTTCCAGTGCAGCAGATTCTTCGGCCAGCCATATGCAACACCTGGCATCACGCCGAACAGGTTCTTCATACTCAGGGTGACCCCCGCCCAGTGGTGCGTTTTCAACTTGGGCATCGAAACGACGAAGTCGCTCGTTAAGATCGTACGTGGGAGCCACAGGCAATCGAGACCGGTGAAGGGAGTCTGCAACGGCACTTTCCGAATCTCATCGCGGTTCAAATCCACGAATCGGATCCGCCTCTCGCGAAGTTCTGCTTCCAATCCGCCCTCGGCGAGAACGAGCACCGTATCCCGCTGGTGGCCCGGTCCTTCACCGACGAGGACGGTTTTCGCTCCCAGGGCGAGGAAAGCGCTCGCCGCGGCTCCCACCAGCCGAGGGTTCGTGTTCACTTCAGCGCCTGGGATGTACTCCACCAGGTTCGGCTTCAGCAGTACGGTCTTGCCGCGGAGGTTCAGATCGAACAAACGGAGGCCATCGATCAGCGTGCGGTCCAGCGGGCCGTCGTAGGAATCTCCATGAAGAATCGCGACGCGGGATCGACGTCTGCGGCGGTCCCGAAGGAAACCAGTCGAACACAGTTGCCTGACAGCCAGGGCGCCCGTCCTGGCGAGGAGGGCGCCACCGAAGACCCGTCGGCTCGTGAGGGGGCTCACGCTTTTACCTCGAATGGGTTGTTCGTGTTTTCCGGTTCCAGGGCGAGTGCGGCCAGCGCGACTGTGGATGTATCCTCAACGGCTCTGGGATCTTCGACCAGTGCGGCGAGACGGTTGCGCGCCATATCGAGCGCCGGCGAGACGTCCAATCTCGCGTCCTTGTACGCGGCAGCGGCGAGGATCACCCATGCCAGACTGTACGCCGATGGGCAATCGATGCGATTCAACACCCAGGTCAGGGAGTTGCGCACGATCGGCAGGTGATAGTGGAACCGGAGCGCAGCCAGTGCAAGAGCTGTGGCATCAACGTGAGGGCGCAAAGGAACACCGTAGACGAGAGCGTTGCCTGCGTTCCAGCCGCCTTCCGGGCACGCCCGATCGAGGAGCATTTCCGCTCCGAGGCGCAGCCTTTTCTCGGATTCCCTGCCGCGGATCAGTCCCTGTCTCTTTGCGCGTCCCAGAGTGATGAGCGCCATCGATGTCGGCACCACCCAGCTCACAGTGTCTGGAATCCAAGCCCAGCCGTGCTTCGTGGGATCGAACCGAACTTGCCGATCTGAGAGGCGAAATCTCAAACGGACAAGCCACGACGCCTCCAGTGGCCGGCAATGAACCAGAGCGTTAAGCGAAGCATTGAATGTCTCCGAAGTGGCCCCTAGGGTCATGAGCGTGTTGACCGCTAAGGCGCTCGCCCAGAAACTCACGCCAGCCGCCCCATCGCCAGCCGCAGGCCAAAGCCCATTCGGTAGCTGCCGTGCAACCAGCGGCGCCAGTTCCTCTCCTAGCACTGTTGAGCCGGGCGGAAACGAGTACAGGGCAAGCAGCGCCAGCGAAGTCGGCTCGGTGCCGAAGTGCACGCCGCAATGGCTCCACCCGCCCGCGCCGGGGAGACGACGGCGGCGGATCTCCTCCAAGAGCCGACACCGCACCACCGACCGTTGTCTTTCAAATTCAACGAATGAGCTGCTCATGCTTCCGAAGTTCCTCCGCTCGGGCACCGGTCCTTTGTGGCGCCGCAACCCTGTGGTATCTCATTGCGTTTTAGCCCAGAACCGACCACGCGCCAAAAGGAACCAGGCGTCGGGATCTGGCGCTCAGAAACCCTTCTTCTCGCCGAAGATGCCTGAGAGTTCCCCTGGTGTCAGCGGATGCCGACGAAACGCGGCCGCGTTTTGGCGAGTTGCGATGCCTACCGTAGTATTGGCCTGTAGCTGGGTGGACAAATCAGAAAGTGTATGAGCTCAGAAATCATGCGTCAGATTGTTGACTCCATCGAGGCCGAAGTGCGGTCGAGGCCCTCGCCGATTGAATTTGAGATGGCCTATCAGGCCCGCGTCGCCATTGATCGAATCAAGTTCGCGATCAGGCACACAGAGCAGTTTGCCAAGCCATGCATTTATACGCGCGAGGCCGGGCTGCAGTTGTTGGACGCCCTGGAGCGTCTCGAATCCTTGGATCGGCGCTTTCAGATCCGATCTCGAGTCGCCACGGAGGGAAACGGAAGTGTGGCAGACGCCAAGGGGTGAGCCAGAAATCCATGGTCCAGCTCCTATCGAGACGAGCTGGATCAGCACCAAATGCTGAGAATGAACCCCCTGGCCCAAAGGCGGTGTCCATGAGTGCTGAATTCGTACGTCGCATTCCGGAGGGGCTCGAATAGGGGCACAACCTACAGCTCAAGGAATGTCCTGAATATGGGAGCTAAGAGGAAAGACTAATTGTGGCAGCTCTGCTGGTCGAGAACACCACCTTCGAAAGGCACTACCGCATCAGCGATCTCGCTCGGCTGTGGGGTTTAGGCAGGGAGACAGTGCGCAAGCTCGTCAAGGACGATCCCGGCGTGATCAAGATTCGGATGGGGCGGAAAAAGGCGCACACGATCTACAGCGTTCCTGAATCCGCCGCGCGCCGGATACACACGCGCTTGCTCAACGCCGGTCAAATGCGCCCGCCCGAATCGCTACTAGCTTCGGCGTTAGCTTATCGTCAAATGCATCCTTTAGAATCTTTGTGAGACGCGCCTGTCGTTCCGGAAACCGAACTGTGGGAAACCTGATCGTGTGAACGGATTCGATACAGAATCAAATTTGCCGTGTTTGGTTAATCACTTGCTTCCCGCCTTCGGCATCTCGATGACGTTCGGCTTCGGCTTCTCGCCAAAGGCAGCCTTCAGCACCGCCGTCAAGCGCTCTTGACGCTCCGGAATCCAAGCAGCATAGTGCTTTCGGACCATCTGTTCCGTGTTGCCTAGGAGTTCGGCGACATCGCGCACGGTTACGCCCGGACGTTGCAGTAGAATGCGGGCAAAGGTGTGCCGAAACCGGTGGGGAGTCGGCTTTTCCCTCCACGGGCCGCAAAGCGTCCACAGCTTGTTCAGTTTGCGCCGCCAAACATCTGTCACGACATTCATATCGCCGGTCGCGTGGTCCCCGAAGATGCTGGGACCGACCTCACGAGAGCGAGCGCGAATGCGTTCCTGCAGCCATTCGGGAACCCACGTGTAGACATGCGTACCGGCCTTCGTGGTTCTCACCTGGATTTCGCCAGTTGGTTGAAGCCGGTCGATATGGAATGTGCTTACATCGGAAATGCGAAGGCCAGTGTAGACGGAGACGGAAATGAAGTCCGCGACATCCTGGCCAGTCCACTTCTGGTTGTACCGGGCGTATTGTCCTTCAACACGGCGGTGATGTATGACGCGAGACCACTTGATTTCCTGCTTTCCATACTTTGTCTCGCAAGCTTCGTACATCCTGCGAAGCTCTTCATCGGTGAACGGCAGCTTCTGTTCGCTCCGTCGGTCGGCCGCGTCACGGCCTCGCCGGTTCTTGACAAGCCGGGCCGGGTTCCGCGGGGTCCATTCGTTGGATAGACAGAACTCGAAAAACGCCTTCACGATACTCATGTTCTTTGCGGCAGTCTGCGGACTCACCAACCACGATGAGCGGAACTCTCGAACATCGATCGGCCCCCATTGTTCGAGCAGAACGTAGCCCTTACTTTGGGAGAACACCTTCAGCTTTTTCAAGAGCAACCTGTACTTCTTCTGGGTGTTTGGAGCTGCGTACTCCTCGAACTCAGCCGTGAATGCCTGGATGGCGCGCTCAATAGTCAGGCGCTCTGGGGCTGCAAGTTCAGGCGCCGGCGCGGCGGAGTCTTCGATCTTCGTCCGGCCGTCCCAAGATTGGGCTGATTCCCAAACCGCAGCGACTGCCTTTGCCTCTTCCCAGTTGGCTTTGCCGGTTTGCTTGCGGCTGAATTGCCCACCTAGGGTCCCGGAAACGTGGATGAGGCACCCGCACTTTTTCCAGCCACGCCGTCCCTCATCAAATTCTCCAGAACGGGAGTCTTCGGCATGCCCGCCTTCGCATTCCTTGCGGTGCCGCCGGTACAGCGTGAGTGCCATTTTGAGCCCGATTCATTCTAACACCGTTGCACGCTATTGCACGCCGCCAACCGGGAGGCTCGCGTAACTTATTGATTCTACACTGGCGGAGAGAGAGGGATTCGAACCCTCGATAGAGTTTCCCCTATACACGCTTTCCAAGCGTGCGCCTTCAACCACTCGGCCATCTCTCCGGCTCGGAGGCTCTCACCAGAATAACATGCGCGGCGCGCGCGACCGTAGAATAGAGAGCGTGGCCCGCTTCCCCATTTCCCGGCGAACCCTGCTGCTCTCCCCCGCCCTGGCTCTCGCCGGCTGCCGCAAACCCAAGGCCACGCGCTTTCCGGGCTATTGCTTCGTCGCCAACCAGGACGGGCGCTCCGTGGCCGTCGTCGATCTCAGCAGCTTCCACGTCCGCAAGCAGATTCACCTCGACGCCGCCCCAGCCGTGGTCCTGCGGCATCCACAGCGCCCCGTGGTCTTCGTGCTGGCGCCGCAGGGCGGCACGGTCTACGAAATCGACGCCGCCTCGCTCGCAGTCGGCCGCACCGCGCGCGCCGGCAGCCAGGCGGTCGACATGCAGGTTTCCCCTGGCGGCGATGCGCTCTGGGTTCTGTACCGCGATCCCGCAGCGCTGGTCGAAGTGCCGCTCAATTCGCTGCGGCCCGCCCGCCGTATACGCCTTGCCGCCCCTCCCGACGGTTTCGATCTGAGCAGCGAAAACCGGGCCGCCATCGCCAGCCGGCGGGACCGCAGCATCGTGATGGCGTCTCTCACCGGCGCCGCCATCGAGCGGACCATCGCGGCCGGCGCCGAGCCATCCATCGTCCGGTTCCAGTTGAATGGCAAGCAGTTGATCGCCGGCAGCCGGCCCGAGCGCAGCGTCACCATCCTCGATGTCGCAACCGGGAAGACCGTGGTGCGTCTGCCACTGCCCCTCGAACCGCGCCACTTCTGTTTCACACCCCCCGATGGCGGCCAGCTCTTCATCAGCGGCGACGGCATGGACGCCGTCGTGATCGTCTACCCGTACCAGACCGAAGTCGCGGAGACCATTCTCGCGGGCCACGCGCCGGGCATCATGGCCGTCACCGACACGTCACCCTCTTACCTGCTGGTGGCGAATCCGGAGAGCAGCCGCATTACGGTCTTCGATGTCGATACGCGCAAGCTGGTGGCGGCGGTCCAGGTGGGCCGGCAACCGGGCTCGATCCTCATCACGCCCGATAATCAGTACATCCTCGTGCTCAATGAGCAATCCGGCGACCTGGCCGTGATCCGCATCTTCTCGCTGGCCGCCCGCTACCGCTACAAACCGGCCCCGCTGTTCACGATGATCCCGGTGGGGGAGAAGCCCGTCAGCGCCGCCGTGGTGGCGCTGTAGCGCAGTTCTCGCGGCTCTTCCGATACACATTGCCCGCGGGCCGACGCGCGCTACGGGCTATAATATGAGCGTGGAGAAAACGGTGAAGGTATTTGCCGGCTTCGAGGACGCCGATAAGGCCGACGCGCGCCACGACGCGGCGATGTCCCCCGAGCAGCGCCTGAATGCCCTGATCGAACTCCGCGACCGCCGTCACCCCGATGCCGCTGAACAAAGACTGGCGCGAGTTTCTCGAGTTGTTGAACTCGAACGAAGTTGAGTACCTGGTGATTGGCGCGTTCGCAGTCGCCTTTCACGGTTTCCCTCGCTATACCGCGGATCTCGATCTGCTGATTCGGCCCACTGAGGAGAATGCGGACCGCGTTTTGCGCGCGCTGTCGGAATTCGGCTTCGGCAAAATGGGAATCCAGGCAGCGGATCTCCGCTCACCCGGCATGGTGGTCCAGTTGGGAGTGAAACCAAACCGGATCGACCTGTTGACCACCATCTCCGCGGTCAGCTTCGAAGAAGCTTGGGCGACACGCAGCGAAGCGGAGTTGGAAGGGGTCGCTACGCACTTTATCGGCTGGGCGGCCTTGCTCCGCAACAAGGAGCAGACCGGCCGCGCCAAAGACCTTGGCGATGCGGAAGAGCTGCGAAAACGGAGTCTCGGTCCGTCTGATTCACAAACGGATTGACCACCCGCACCCCGCCCAGGACGGCTCCGGGTCGAAGGACCTCGGGGTAGAAGCACTGCCGCACATGCAGCGACGCCACAGCCGTCCCGCGGCAGAGATACTTCGCAAAAAGCGCGAGAGCCGCTCGAACTCCGCGGCATCGGCCTGCGAATCGGTCTTCCCCGCGAGTTGCTCCAGGTACTCGCGCACAAGCTGGATTACGCTCGTGCCCATGGATTCGGCGCGTCGCCTTGGGAGACAGCCCTCGGCAGGCTTCGCCCGACCCCTACTTCTTCTTCCCCTGCGCGGCTACCGCTTCCATGGCGGCCTTCACCTTTTCCGGATCGCCCAGATAGTAGCGGTTCAAGGGCTGCAAGTTGTCGTCGAGCTCATATACCAGCGGCATGCCCGTCGGAATGTTCAGCTCGACGATGTCCGCCTCCGGGATGTTATCGAGGTACTTTACCAGGGCGCGCAAGCTGTTGCCGTGCGCGGCGATCAGCACCTTTTGGCCCTGCCGGATCACAGGCGCGATGGTCTCGTGCCACAGCGGCAGGAACCGCGCCACCGTGTCCTTCAGGCACTCGGTGAGCGGCAGTTCCTGCTGGCTGAGGCTCTTATAACGCGGGTCGTGGCCGGGAAAACGCTCGTCGTCAGGCGTCAGTTCCGGCGGGCGGATGTCGTAGCTGCGGCGCCAGATCTTCACCTGCGCCTCGCCAAACTTGGCCGCCGTCTCCGCCTTGTTCAACCCTTGCAGCGCGCCGTAGTGCCGCTCGTTCAAGCGCCACGAGCGGTGGACCGGAATCCACATCAGGTCCATCTCGTCCAGGACCACCCACAACGTGCGGATGGCCCGCTTCAGCACCGAAGTGTAGGCCACGTCGAAGGTGTAGCCCTCGGCCTTGAGCACCAACCCGCCGTCGTGGGCTTCCTGATTGCCTTTCTCGGAGAGGTCCACGTCGGTCCAGCCGGTGAAGCGGTTCTCTTGGTTCCACGTGCTCTCGCCGTGGCGCACCAGTACCAGCTTGGTCATTGCCGGAAGGCCTTTCTGCCGAGGAACTGGGCGGCCGGGCCGAGCCGCTCCTCGATGCGCAGCAACTGGTTGTATTTGCAGATGCGGTCCGTGCGGCTGGCGGAGCCGGTCTTGATCTGCCCCGTGCCCATGGCTACCACCAGGTCGGCGATGAACGGGTCTTCGGTTTCGCCCGAGCGGTGCGATACCACCGCCGTGTAGGCGGCCGCCGCCGCCATCTGCATGGCCTCCAGCGTCTCGCTCACCGTGCCGATCTGGTTCAGCTTGATGAGGATCGAATTGGCGATGCCCTGCTCGATGCCGCGCTTGAAAATCGCAGGGTTGGTCACGAAAATATCGTCGCCCACGAGCTGAATCTTCCTTCCCAGCACTTCGGTCATCAGCATCCAGCCCGGCCAGTCCTCTTCCGACATGCCGTCCTCGATGGACACGATGGCCGGATACTGCCGCACCCAGTTGGACCAGTACTCCACCATCTGCTCTGAGGTGCGCTGGCTCTTGTCGGACTTCTTGAAGACGTACTTGCCATCCTGGTAGAACTCGCTGGCGGCCGGATCGAGGCACACGCCGATCTGCTCGCCGGGCTTGTAGCCGGCTTGCGCAATGGCTTCCAGGACGGATTCGATGGCCTCCTCGTTGGATTTCAGGTTGGGCGCGAAGCCGCCCTCATCGCCCACCGCCGTCGAGTAACCCTTCTTGCTCAGAACTTTCTTCAGGGTATGGAACACCTCGACGCCCATGCGCAGCGCTTCCGAGAACCTGGCGGCCCCGAACGGCGCGATCATGAACTCCTGCACGTCCACGGAATTATCCGCGTGCGCGCCGCCGTTAATGATGTTCATCTGGGGCACCGGCAGAATGCTCGCGCCCACGCCGCCCAGGTAGCGGTAGAGCGGAGTGCGCTGGGCCGCCGCGGCCGCGCGCGCCGCCGCCATGGATACCGCCAGAATGGCGTTGGCGCCCAGCCGTCCCTTGTTGGGCGTGCCGTCCAGATCGATCATGATGCGGTCGAGTTCGGCCTGCTGCGCCGCATCCTTACCGTGCACCGCATGGGCGATTTCGCCGTTGACGTGGATCACGGCCTGCTGCGTGCCCTTGCCGGAGTAGCGCGACGGGTCGCCGTCCCTCAATTCCACGGCTTCATGTTCGCCGGTGGAGGCCCCGGAAGGCACCGCGGCCCTTCCCATGCTGCCATCCGCGAGATGAACATCCGCTTCCACCGTTGGATTCCCGCGCGAATCGAGAATCTCTCTTCCCACTACGTTTACGATTGTGGTCAATGTATGGCTCCTTGTGTGGCCGGGGCGTACCCGGCCTTACGCCACCACGGCGATGCCGCCTTCGGTGACGTGATAACCCTTGGCGCGGTCCGCTTCCGGATCGAAACCGATTACGCTCGATTCCGGAACTTTCACGCTCGTATTAACGATGGCGCGGCTGATCCGGCTATACCGCCCGATCTCCGCGTTCGGCATCAAAATCGAATACTCTACTTCACAGTAACTGTTTACGCGCACGCCAGGAGAAAGCACGCTGTGCAGCACGCGGCCGCCGGAAACGATGCAGCCCGAACTGACGATGGAATCCACCGCCACGCCCATGCGGCGCCCTTCCTGCGCGAACACGAACTTCGCCGGCGGCTGCTGCGTGGCCCTGGTCCGGATCGGCCAGCGGTGGTCGTACAGGTTGAATTGCGGCACCACATCCACCAGGTCCATATTGGCTTCGTAGTAGGCGTCCAGCGTCCCCACGTCCCGCCATTAGGGCATCGGTTTATCGTTGATATCGCGGAAATCGTAGGCCACGACGCGCGCTTTCTCGAGGTTGCGCGGGATCACGTCCCGGGCGAAATCGTGGCTCGAGGTGGCGTCCTCGGAGTCTTCGTGCAGCGCGCGCAGCAGCACATCCGTGTTGAACACGTAGATCCCCATGGACGCGCTGACCTTGGAGGGGTCGAACCGCGAGCGCACCGGGTTCTTGTGTTGCGGCTTTTCCTCGAATCCCGTGATGCGGTAGTCCGGCCCGATCTCCGCCACCCCGTAACGCCCGGCCTCTTCCGGCGGCGCCTGGATGGTGGCAATGGTGATTTCCGCCCCGTGCTTCTGGTGCCAGTCCAGCATCTCGTGGTAATTCATCTTGTAGATGTGATCTCCGCAGAGAATCAGAGTCAGGTCGGGCGTTTCGGCTTCGATGCTCTGGAAATTCTGGAAGACCGCGTCCGCCGTCCCCTGGTACCAGTCCTCGGATACGCGCTTCATGGGCGGCAGCACTTCGATGTACTCGCCCAGCTCCGCCGAGAGAATGTTCCAGCCGTCGCGGATGTGGCGGACCAGTTCCAGCGATTTGTATTGTGTTAGGATTAGAACTCGACGGACATTGGAATTAATACAGTTGGATAGCGTGAAATCGATGATGCGATAAGCGCCGCCGAAAGGCACCCCCGGCTTGGCGGTGTCTCTCGTCAGCGGATACAGGCGCTCGCCGGCCCCACCCGCCAGGAGAATCGCTAGTACATTTTTCATTTCACCGTAAGTTCCTGAAAATAAATGGCATTCAGATAGATTGCCCGGCTGGTCCGGATGGCATCCTAAAATTTAGACTTGACTTTATCTGTCAACCACCTATGATATCAGTACCTTCTATGCGAAGTGTAGGAGTTCTTGGGGCTCCGCCCCTCGCCCCAGCCGCGCATGGGAATCTTGGTTCAGTTGGGAGGTGTATTTCGTTTGGCTGAAGTAAAGCTTCAGGAGGGCGAAACGTTGGAAAACGCCCTTCGCCGCTTCAAGAGAAAGGTCCAGCAGGAGGACATCATCAAGGAGGTCAAGCGGCACTCCTATTACTTGAAGCCTGGTGAGAAGCGCCGGGCCAAGCAGGCGCTGGCCCGCAAACGGAACCGGAAGAAATCACGCCGGGAGATTGAGTAAACCGGTGGCGGGGCGCAAGCCCCGCCGCCTTATCCGACCACAGTTCAGGTTGATCACGGGGCAGGGTGCCTATGCCGGAGTTTCAGGATCGCGTCCTTAAGTGCGTGGACTGCGAAGCAGATTTCGTTTTCACAGCGGGAGAACAGCACTTCTTCCACGACAAGAATTTCAAGAACGAGCCCAAGCGTTGCAAGGCTTGCAAGACCAAGCGCCAGGGATCGGGGGGGTCGGGTTCTGCCAAAGCGGAGACCATGACCACCTGCTCCCAATGCGGCCGGGAAACCACGGTGCCGTTCAAGCCGACTCAAGGCCGGCCGGTGTACTGCCGCGAGTGCTTCTTGAGCCGTAAGGCCGTGCCCGCGGGCGCGGGGGGTTAAGTAGCGCCGGGCCCGGAGGGCACCCCCTTGCCACCGGTGCTTTTCGGTGTGGGTCAGAGACACCGGTGGCAAGACCACCGGCGCTACGGCGCTACTTCTTGTGCAGCGCCTTGTGCTTCCTGGCCCAGTCTTCCTTCACCACCTGCCGCGCGCGCCCCAGCACCAGCGCGCCGGGCGGCACCGGCTCCGTCACTACCGAGCCCGCGCCCACGTATGCCCCCGCCCCGATCTCGATGGGCGCCACCAAAGTCGAGTTGCTCCCTACAAACGCGCCGGCTCCGATCTTCGTGGGGTGCTTGCGCAAGCCGTCGTAGTTGCAGGTGATGGTGCCGGCGCCCACGTTCACATCCGCCCCGATCTGGGCATCGCCCAGATACGCCAGGTGATTGGCCTTGGCGCGCGCGCCCAGGCGCGTCTTCTTCAGCTCCACGAAGTTGCCGATGTGCGCGCCTTCCTCCACCACGTTTTCCATGCGCAGCCGCGCGAACGGCCCGGCATGCACGCCGCGCTCCAGCCGCGATGTGCCCACTATGGTGAACGGGCCGATTTCGACGCCGTCCGCCAGCTCCGAATCCCGCACGATGGAGCACGCGCCGATCCGGCAGTCCGCACCGATCACGGTCCTGCCCAGTACCTGCGCGAAGGGCTCGATCACCGTGTCCATTCCGATGCGCACGTCCGCGTCGATGACCACGGTCTCGGGCTGCTCGATGGTGACGCCGCCCAGCATGAGTTCCCGCCGCTTGCGCTCGCGCAGCGTGGCGTCCACTTTCGCCAGCTCCACGCGATCGTTGATTCCCAGCGCTTCACCCGGATCGCCGATAAGCGCCACTTCCACGTAATGGCCCGCCCGGTTGAGGATTTCCACCATGTCGGTGAGGTAATACTCGCCGGCCGGGTTGTCCGGCCGGATCTCGTCCACGTGCTTCCAGAACAGGTCCGCGCGGTAGCAGTAGATCCCCATGTTGGCTTCGCGGATGGCCAGTTCGCCGGGCGTGGCGGCCTTCTGCTCGACGATTCTCATCACCCGCCGGGCCCCGCGGGCACCCCCGCCGCAAATCACGCGGCCGTAGCCGGTGGGATCGTCCATCATGGCGCTCAGCAGGACGCCCGCGGCCTGGCCCGCGGCCGCCCGTTCCACCAGACCCTCGAGCGTTTCCGCACGCAGCAGGGGGCCATCGCCGTAGACAATTACGAGGTAGCCGTCGAGCCCGGCGAGCGCTTCCCGCCCCACCATCAAGGCATGGCCGGTGCCTTTCTGCTCCGTCTGCTCGATGAATCCGATCCCCGACCCACCGGGCACCCCCGCCACCGCCTTTCGCACTTCTTCGGCCTGGTGCCCCACCACCACGAAGATGCGCTCCGCCGGCGCCAGCCTCAGGGCGGTCTCCACCACGTGCTCGATCAAGGCTTTGCCGCCCGCGCGGTGCAGCACCTTGGCCTTGCGCGACTTCATGCGCGTGCCGAGCCCGGCGGCGAGAATCACAACTGTAACGGGAATCCGCATTAACTCTATTATGGCTGGCCGTTCTTCCGCCGTCGGCCCTCTTGCGCCAGCTTCACCACCACCGCGGCTGTGGCGCCGGAATCGTGCCGCACCTTGCCGGTATGTTGCGCCAGGTTGCCGGCCATCACCTTCAGCCCCATCTTGTAAATGGCGTCGATGTCGTTTTCGACAGGCTGCGCCGCTTCTCTGGCGTAGCGCTTCTTGACGGCCAAGGGAATCGGCCGGATGTTGACCACGGCGTAATCCAGAAATTTCCGGCCCGCGTGCTGGTGGATCGCGCGCACGTGGTCGGAAGCCCGAAAATCCGTGGTTTCGCCCGGCTGCCACATCAGGTTCACGAAGTACGCCTTGATGGCCGCCGACCTGCGGATGGCCGAAGGAATCCCTTCCACCAGCAGGTTCGGAATCACGCTGGTGAACAGCGACCCCGGCCCCAGCGTGATGGCGTCCGCCTCGGCGATGGCGCTCAAAGCCGCTTCCAGCGGCCGCACTTTGCGCGGAATCAGGCGAATGCGCTTGATCCTCTGCCGGCTGCGGCTGATGCGGGTTTCTCCCACGACCCGCGCGCCGTCCGCCAGCGTGGCTTCGATGGCCACGTTCGAGGCAGTCGAGGGATAGATGCGGCCCGCGATCTTGAGCACTTCCGAAGAGACTTTCACCGCTCCCGGAAAGTCGCCCATGATCTGCGTCAGGGCCGTCAGGAACAGGTTGCCGAAGCTGTGTCCCTTGAGCCCGCGGCCGGACTGGAACCGGTACTGGAAGAGCCGGGAAAGCAGGCCGGAATCCTCGCTCAGCGCCACCATGCAGTTGCGGATGTCGCCCGGCGGCAGCACGTCGAATTCCCGGCGCAAGCGGCCGGAGCTGCCGCCATCGTCGGTCACGGTAACGATAGCCGTGATATCCACCGCCGTCGCCGCCGCGTCGCCGGGCCTGCCGCAGTGCTTCAACCCAGCGAGAACCGCCGACAACCCCGTGCCCCCGCCGATCGCGACCACGCGGAGTGGTGAGGTGTCTTCCACCCGTCTCCTTTACCAGCCCTTCCTCTCCGGATAGAGCAACACATCGAACGGCGGCTGGTCGGCCAGCGGCGCGAAGTCGGCGTCCTGCCGGGCCATGATGCGGTTGCGCGGCTCCAACTCGATGGCGCGCTTCATACTCTCATGCGCGCCGGCCAGGTCGCCGCCCAGTGCCTGCGCCAGGGCCAGCGCGTAATAGATGTGGTCCGCCCCCGGCGCAAGCTGGAGCGCCTGTTCCAGGTGCGCGCGCGCTTCCGCCACATTCCGCGCGTTGATCTGCGCCACGCCGTAGGTGTAGTAATCCTCCGCCGAGCGCAGGTTCGGTGCGGCCTGTTCCAGACGCCGTTCGCACATCGCCGCGTGCAACCGCGCGCGATTCGCCACATCGCGTTCCGGTCCTTCCGCCGCCTGCAGAAACAGTTCCCGGGCCGGCTTGAGATCGCGCGCATGAAACAACTTCATGGCGGCCTCGAAGCTGCCGAGTTGCTTCTCGGAGCTCCTCGGCTGCACGGCCGTGGTACTCCCAGGTTTCGAAGCCCCTGGCATCTGCGAGGTCTCGGGTTTCGTTATTCGCCTGACGGTTCTGAAAGCGGAACTCTTGGTCGTCTCGGCCATCATCGCCAGCCCAGTTCTGGCACGTCGAACGATCTAGCGTTTATACCAGACCGCGCCGTGCCCGCGCAACCGCTACCCCAGCCCCGCTTCCCGCAGAAACCGCGCGGATTCCTCCGGCGGCGTCGGATTGATATAAAACCCCGTCCCCCATTCGAATCCCGCCACCTTGGTCAGCTTGGGCATGATTTCCACGTGCCAGTGGTAGTGCGGCAGCGGCGCATCCTGCACGGGCGCGCTGTGCACGATGAAATTGTACGCTGGCCGCTCCAGCGCCTTGTCTATTTTGCGCATGGTCGAGCGCAAAACCCAGGCCAGGTTTTGAAACGTGGGAGCGTCCGAATCTTCGAAGTGCGACTGGTGCAGCTTCGGCAGAATCCACGTCTCGAAAGGAAATCGGGGCGCGTAGGGCTCCAGCACCGTGAAGCGGTCCGTTTCCATCACCAAGCGCACCCCCGCCGCGCTCTCCTCCCGGATGATGTCGCAGAAGATGCAACGCTCCTTCAAGTCGTAGAATTGCTTGCTGGCGTCCACCTCTTCCTTGACTCGCTTGGGAATCACGGGCAGCGCGATGAGTTGGGAATGCGGATGCTCGAGCGATGCCCCCGCCGCTTCGCCATAGTTCTTGAACAGCAGGATGTAGCGGAACCGCCGGTCTTTCTTCAGATCGTTGACCCGGTCGCGGAAGGCCCACAGCACCTCTTCGATTTGCCGCTCGGGCATTTCGGCCAGCGTCGCGGCGTGTTCGGGAGTCTCGATGATCACCTCGTGCGCGCCGATGCCGTTCATCTTGTCGTACATGCCTTCGCCCTGGCGGTTGAGCTCGCCTTCGATCCCCAGCACCGGGAACTTGTTGGCCACCACGCGCACGCGCCAGCCCGGCTCGTTGCGCCCGCCGCTGTTGCGGTAGGCCAGAATCTCCGGCGGCGTTTTGTGCTCGTGGCCGTAGTCGAATGGGCAGACCCCCTGGGCGGCAACCGTAACCGGCTGCCGGATGAAATCGCTGGGGCGTTTGGCGCGTTCGGTGGCGATGATGACCCATCGCCCCGTGATTGGGTCCTTACGTAATTCGGGCAATTGGAGAGATCCCTCCGCGATGAACAGCAGGATTCAGCAAGAGACGATTATAGCGTGACCGAAAACGGCAAGCTAAAGCATGCCTCACCTACCGCGTGCGGAACGCGTCCCGGATCCACTCGATGCGCACCGGTTTCTCCAGCACCACGCTGACGATGTCGAAACGCACGCGCTCCCATTCCACGCCGGCGCGCCGCGCATAATCGCGGGCCGCGCGCCGCACGTGCTGTTGCTTCTCGGCATCCACCGCGCGTTCGGGTTCGCCGAACTCGGCGCTGGCGCGCGTCTTCACTTCCACGAACACCAGGTTGCCACCGTGCCACACCACCAGGTCGATCTCTCCCCCGCCCGACCGCGGCTGGTAATTCCGCGCCACAATCGTGCAGCCGCGGCGGCGCAGGTGCCGGTGCGCCAGGTCTTCGCCCACTCGCCCATGGTTGTCTTTGAGCCAGTGGCGCCGCACCGCGTCCGCCACGCGATAGATCAGCCCAATCACTTCAGAACTTCGAACTCGAACTCCATGGCCTTCCCGCGCACCACGTAGCAAAGGTAGTACTCCCAAAAGCGCCGGTAGCGCGGAAAGCGGTTGACCAGCAGTTCGAACCCGAGCCACCTCCAGAGAGACAGTAGCTTTACCCGCACGGAAATCTCACGGAATTTCACTTTCGAGTAATAGCCGAACCCGCCATGGTCCTCGCCGAAGTAGCGAAAGCTGAAGCTGTTCAGGTGGCTCTTGTGGGTGGGGTCGCAGAACGAGCTGAAATCGGTGTAGTGCGGGGTTTCGATGCGGACCGTGCCGCCCGCGCGCACCAGCCGGTGAAACTCCTCCATGGTGCGCATCACGTCGTTGACGTGCTCGATCACATGGATGGCCGTCAGCCGGTCGAACGAGCTGTCGGCGAACGGGTACGGAAAACGGTCCAGGTCCGCCAGGACGTCGGCGCGGCTGGCGGGATTCCGGTCGATACCGATGGCGCCGGGCTGCTTGTGAACGCCGCAACCGACATCGAGGATCTTCATGTGAGGCACTCTTCCAGCGTCTCCATGGTCAAAATACCTGGCACCCGACTGCACCTCGTCGAACATCATCGTCACTGATCCATGAGAAGATTGTCAAATGAACTCGCGGCTTGGTCCATCGCCCGCCGCGCCGGCGACAAGCCCGACCCCGAAGAAGACTCTCCTGCTTGCAGTCGCCGCGGTGGTGGTAACTTCCGCGGCGCTTTATTGGGGCACGGGACTGCACCCCCAATGGTGGCTGACCTGGTTGGCGCCGCTGCCAGTCCTTCTCATCAGCCCGCGTGTGGCTCGCTGGCGTGGCTTCTGGATGGCTGCAGTCGCTTGGTTTCTGGGCAGCCTGAACATGTGGTTCTACGCTCTAACGGCGATCTCGCTCCCAATCCCCCTCTTGTTTCTGTTCTCGACCATTCCAAGTTGTTTTTTCGGACTCGCCGTCCTGCTATTTCGCAGGTTCATTCTTCGTGGCGACCCGTGGAGGGCAGCGCTCTCATTTCCGGCGTTTTGGGTTGCGCTCGAGTACTTGAGCTACGTGAGTTCGCCTAACGGCACGTTCCCCAACCTGGGATACACGCAGATGGATTTCCTGCCAGTGTTACAAGTGAGTTCCGTGGCCGGCATCTGGGGAATTACATTTTGCCTTTTCCTGGCGCCAGCAACTGTAGCGGCGGTGCTGAACCAGCCGGGTACCGTGTCACAGAAGAAGAAACTTGCTACGGCGGCTGGCGTGTTCCTGGCGCTGGTCATCGGATGGGGTTCCTGGCGAGTGATTTCGACTCCCGTGCCCGAGCACTCAGTGAAGGTCGGCCTGATGGCCACTGGCGTGGATACCACGTTTCCTCACGACGATGCGACTGCTCTGAGACTGCTTCAGGATTATTCCGACAAGGCAGCCAGCCTCGCCGCGCAGGGCGCCCAGGTCATAGTGCTGCCGGAAAAAATCGCGCTGGTGTCGGATCAAGGCACCGGCCAGGTGGATGCGCTCTACGCGGCCACGTCTGCCCGGGCGAAGGCGCACATTGTCGCCGGTCTGGACCGTGGCACCCTGACAAAGCGGTCCAACGAAGCGCGTTTATACTCTCCCCAGGGGACTCTCGCAGCCATCTACGACAAACATCACATGGTTCCGGGATTTGAGGACGTAGATCAGCCGGGCACAACCATCACCGTGATCGACCAGCCGTCCGGCGTCTGGGGAATGCAGATTTGCAAGGACATGGACTTTCCGTCCCTGAGCCGCCAGTATGGCGCCAGAGGAGTCGGCCTGCTGCTCGTGCCGGCTTGGGACTTTACGCTCGACGGCTGGATGCACGGCCGGATGGCTGTACTGCGGGGCGTGGAAAGCGGCTTCACGATCGCACGCGCCGCCAAGCAGGGTGTGCTGACCGTCAGCGACGACCGCGGGCGTATCCTGGCCCAACAGGATTCCGCGACGGTGCCCTTTGCGTCCCTGGTCGCAACGGCGCCCATCCGGCACGACAACACGCTGTACGTGCGATGGGGCGATTGGTTCGCCTGGCTGAACGTTGGCGGGTTGATCGTGCTTCTCTTCAGCCGCGCCAGGAAAAGCGGGCCCAGCGCAGTAGCGTGACTGGGTATTCCCAGAGAAGGAGCGCAGATTCGGCGAGTCTCGATTGGTCATAATGGCCTGCCGTCGAGAGCATCCCCGGCAAGCGTAGCGGCGCATGGGCCCCGACGCCTTTGACGTTGATTACGTGGATTACCACTGAAAGGAGCCTGATCCATGCCTATGAAGAATCCCCCTCACCCCGGAGGATTTGTATTGCGCCAATGCATTGAGCCTTTGGGCTTGAGCATCACGAACGCCGCCGCCGCCCTTGGAGTGACGCGCACCACGCTATCGGAGCTAGTGAATGAGAAGCGCGGCATCTCTCCGGAAATGGCTGTGAGGCTATCGAAGGTCTTCGGCGGGAGCGCCGAAAGCTGGCTCGTCCAACAGGCGCAGTACGATCTTGCCCACGTCCGCGCCGATCGGATGAAGCTGAAGCGGCTGGAACTGGCGTAGGGGTTAGCGATGTGAGCCAATGCCGCCCCCTGGCCGTGCCTCGCAAAGGGTCAGTCTTGCGACGAGACTGCAAGGTCCCTATTTCTTTGCAGGCTGGGCCGTCAGTGTGGTCGAAGGGCGGACCTCCTCGTGGATCACAGGCAGGAGCAACACTACTAGTAAGACTAAAGCTGCGAGGGCTAACCCGGCTAAAGGCGCCACCACAGCCAGAGTCAGGCCTTGGCGTTTCGTCATATCGGCTGCGACTCCTTTCAATTGCTTGAACTTCCATCATCGGCGGAGACGGTTGAAGCTCCTCTCCGGCGCGCCTCTCACTCCCCGAACACCCGTGCGAAAACCTTGTCCACGTTACGCAGTTGTCGGTCCAGCGAAAATGCCTCGGCGATCTGCTCCGGCTTCAGCACGGCGCGAATTTCCGGGTCCGCCTCGAGGGCCGCGCGGAAATCGGACTCTTCCTCCCAGGCGCGCATGGCGTGGGCTTGCACCACGCCGTAGGCCTGCTCGCGCAGCATCCCCGCAGCCGCCAGATCGAGCAGCAACTGGCCGGAAAAAACCAGGCCGCGCGTGAGATCCAGGTTGCGCCGCATGCGCTCGGGATAGACCAGCAACTTGTCCACAAGCTGCGTGGTCTTGTCGAGCAGGTAATCCGCCAGCGTGGTGGAATCCGGCAGAATCACCCGCTCGACGGAGGAGTGCGAGATGTCGCGCTCGTGCCATAGCGCGATATCCTCGAAGGCCGCCTGCGCGTTGGCCCGCACCACCCGCGCCAGGCCGCAGATCTGCTCGCACGTGACCGGGTTGCGCTTGTGCGGCATGGCCGAGCTGCCCTTCTGCCCGCGCGCGAAGTACTCCTGGGCCTCGCGCACTTCGGTCCGTTGCAGGTGCCGCACTTCGAGCGCGATCTTCTCGCACAGCGCGGTCACTAGCGCCAGCATGGCCACGAAGTTGCCGTGACGGTCGCGCTGGATCACCTGCGAGGCCGCCGCCGCCGGCCGCACATTCAGCCGCGCGCAGATCAGTTCTTCCACTTCCGGGCCGATGTGCGCGAACGTTCCCACGGCGCCCGAAATCTTCCCCACGCGCAGGTCCTCGGCCGCGGCCTGGAGACGCCGCAAGTTGCGTCCCGCCTCCTCGTACCAGATGGCCAGCTTCAGCCCGAAGGTAATCGGCTCCGCGTGTACGCCGTGCGTGCGCCCGATCTGCGCCGTGTGCCGGAACTCCAGCGCGCGGCGTTTCAACACGGCGCGCAGGCTCTGCAGGCCGCCCAGCAGAATGCCCGACGCCTGCCCGAGCACCAGCGCCTGCGCCGTATCCACCACGTCGTTCGAGGTCAGCCCGTAATGCAGCCAGCGCGAGGCATCGCCATGCCCGGCCTGGGCCATGGTTTCCGCCACGGCGGTGGTGAAGGCGATCACGTCGTGCTTCACTTCCTTCTCGATTTCGAGAACACGCGCGGGGTCGAACCCCGCGTGCGCGCGCAGCAGCCGCGCGGCGTCCGCCGGCACGACGCCCAACTCGGCCAGCGCCTCAGAGGCCGCCAGCTCCACTTCCAGCCATTGTTGAAACTTGTTCTGGTCGCTCCAGATCCGGCCCATTTCAGGCCGCGTATATCGGGGAATCATGGTGAACTCAATATTGAAACACTTCCGTCGGGCGGCGCTGCTCGGCGATCGACAGCCGCGTCGTCAGCCCACGCTGTTCCAGCGCCTGGGTGGCGATCATGCGCACGATCGCCGGATGGTTGTTCTGCTCGCTCAGATGCCCCAGCACCAGGTTGGAGGTCGAGGAGTCCAGGTCCTCGATGAGATAGTCCGACATCCCCAGGTTCGAGAGGTGCCCCACCCGGCTCATGACGCGCTGCTTCACGCTCCAGGGGTAGGGGCCGACTTTCAGCATGTCGAGATCGTGATTCGATTCGAGCAGCAGCAGGTCCGTGCGCCGCAGGTGAAACTTGACGGATTCGGGAATGTAGCCGAGGTCCGTGACCACCCCGATGCGCACGCCTTGCGCGGCGAAACAGAAGCCCACCGGATCGACGGCGTCGTGCGGGATGCCGAAGCTCTGGACTTCGATATCGCCGATCTGGAAACTCGCGCCCGCCTGAAATGGTTCGAGGCGCGCCGGCTGCGTTTCGCCCCAGTCGATGGCCGGCGCGGCCAAGCGCGTCAGGTGCATGGCCGCGCGGACGTCCCGGCTGCGCGCCAGCACGGGCAGCCCGGCCACATGGTCGGAGTGCTCGTGGGTGATGACGATGGCGTCGATCGAGGCGAGATCTTCGCCGATGGCCGCCAGCCGCCTGCGAAGTTCCTTCATGCTCAGCCCGGCGTCCACCAGGATACGCGTATTTTCAGTGGCCAGCAGGGCGGCGTTCCCGGAACTGCCGCTTGCCAGCACGCAGAACTTAACCGTGCCCGCCTCCCCTTGACACTTCAGAATACACCTAATCACGCTGAAACAGGACGCCGCTGAAATGTTTGAGGCAGTGCTCGCTCGGGCCGGGCACGCGGCATCGGCTCCGGCTTGCCGGAATTGACTGCTCACAGACCGTAGGAGCCGGGCATGCCCAGCCCCTACTTTCGTGTCTCACACCCGCGTTGCCCCTCGTTGCCGCTACAAGCATGCCTCGCCCCCGCCGGTCCATGCGCAGCATCTCCCTGGCCGGGGGCCACGTCAGGCCTTCATCATGAAAGCCGCCGCTTCTTCCTGAGCCAGGTCCGCTTCGATCTCCTCGGGATTGGCGTGATAGTACGCCAGAGCCGCGTGAACCCTGCCAAGACTGAGGTGCCCGTACTGTGTCGCAATTTCTTCGGAAGTCAGGCCCATTTTGTACCAGGCCGCGACACGCATCACGGTCACTCCGGTTCCGGCAATCTTGGGCCGTCCGGCCCGTATCGCAGACTCGCGGTCGATCAGACTTCCGATCCCGGTGGCGCCAACCACAGCTCGATTATAGCCAAGCCCCGGCCCGAAGCCCATGTTAGCCTCTCATGAGAGCCGCGCACCAGCGCCTGGTGACGGCGTGCGCGACATAGAAATAAACAACTCAGGAAAGCCCGCGCCGGACGCATGAATCCGTGCCTGGTAGCGCCAAAGACCCTGGACTCCACTATTATGTCGTGCACCCCTAGTGGCGCGGGAACGCTTCGGAAAGGCGATCGTGAGGCCGTGATGCTCTCCGCAGAGCGGGTCGCGCTGGGGGTATGCTGGCTCGCCTGGGCCTGGCCGTTCGCTTTCCGGGCGCCGCACTATCAGAAGCGCCCGTCCATCACGGCGATGGCCCCCTCGATCGCCGGACTGCTGCTCGAGGTGCTGGCGCTCGCCATAGCGCTGGCATTCCGCCTGCCGCCCAGCCAACCCCCGGGACCGGTGTGCATTCTGGCATCGATGGTCGCGGGCCTGATCGCCGCGGCCCTCTCCTGGACTTCGGTAAAGCACCTGGGAAAAAAGTTTCGAGTGAATGCCGGCCTGTACGAAGATCACGAACTCGTGCGCACCGGGCCGTACGGCATCGTGCGCCATCCCATCTACTCCTCGGTGCTGGCCATCCTGCTGAGCACCATTCTGCTGCTGACTCCCTGGCGGTGGGCGGCGGTGTCGCTGGTGTTATTCGTCGTGGGGACCGAGATCCGCGTGCGCACCGAGGACAAGCTGCTGGCTTCGCGCTTCGGCCCCGAATTTGCCGAGTACCGGAAGAAAGTTCCGGCATGCGTCCCCTTCGTGCGATAGTGTCCTTTATGAGATGGCGCTTTCCCACAATCGCTCTGACTCTGGTTGCAGCCGGCACCTGCTACGCGGCCGATTCGCCGAACCTGGCGGAGCAGTACCGCCCCGTGGCCGGCAAGCTCATTGACGCGGCGCTGGCCGATACCGAAGGCTACGACCGGCTGGCCTACTTGTGTTACCGCATTGGCAGCCGGCTGAGCGGTTCCGCGGCGCTCGAAAAGGCCATCGTGTGGTCGGCGGAACAGATGAAAGCCGCCGGCCTCAGCAACGTCCGCATCATCCCCGCCAAGGTGCCGCACTGGGAACGGGGCGGCGAATCGGGCCGCATGATTGTGCCGCTCGACAAGCCTCTTCACATGCTGGGGCTGGGGATGAGCGTGGGCACTCCGCCGGGCGGGATTACCGCGGGCGTGGTGGCGGTCTCGAGCTTTGACGAGCTTGCCCGGCTGGGCCGCGAGAAGGTGCAGGGCAAGATCGTGGTCTACAACGAGCCCTACACCGGTTATGGCCCGACCCGTGTGTATCGCTCGTCGGGCCCCTCCCGCGCGGCCGCTCTCGGCGCCGTGGCGGCGCTGGTCCGGTCGGTCACGCCTCTCGCCATGCAAGCCCCGCATACCGGCGAGATGAGCTACGACGACAACCAGCCCAGGATCCCGGCCGCGGCCGTCTCTCCAGAAGATGCCATGATGATCGCCCGCCTCTACGCCGACGGCGTTCCGGTTCAGGTGCACATCGAGATGGGCGCGCACATGGAGCCGGATGCCGACAGCGGCGACGTCGTCGGCGAGATCCCCGGCCGCGAAAAGCCCGAAGAGGTGGTGGTGATCGGCGGCCACATCGATTCCTGGGACGTGGGACAGGGCGCCCAGGACGATGGGGCGTCCATCATGGCCTGTTTGCAGGCGCTGGCCTTGATGAACAAACTGGGCCTTCAGCCGCGCCGCACCATTCGCGTGGCGTTCTGGGTGAACGAAGAGAACGGGGGCCGCGGCGCCGACGCGTACCGGGCATTTGTGGGCGACCGGATCAAGGGCCACGTGGCCGCCATCGAGATGGACGGCGGGGCCGAGGCGCCGGTCGGGTTCGGCGCCGGCGCCGACCGGAATTCGCTCGACATGCTCAAACAGATCGGAACACTGCTCGAGCGCGTCGGCGCCAGCGGGATCGCCGGCGGCGGAGGAGGCGCCGATATCGCGCCGCTCATCCGCGATGGTGTGCCCGGCCTCGCCGAACGCACCGTGGGCACGCACTACTTCGACTGGCATCACTCCGAGGCGGATACTCTCGACAAGGTGGACCCCCAGGATTTTCGCAAGAACATGGCGGCCCTGGCGGTGATGGGCTATGTGCTGGCCGACATGCCCGGCCGCCTCCACTCCGCCGCCGAGCCGCGACCGTAAGGGAGCATCAGTCCGACGCCCCAAGTGATATCCTCTGAGTAGCAGAGGGCACGGATGGCTTTTGGGAGGGTATTGCTTCGATTGGGATGCGGCCTTACCGTTCTGGTCGCATTGTATGCGTTCCAGCGCCCGTTCCGCCAGTTCAACGGCGTCGAGTACGCCATCGGCGACATTCCCATGCCCCCCGACTGGCAGGAGAAGGCCGAGTGGGCCTTCGCCCGCTTGATGTATCCGCCCGGCCCGCTGAACGGCTACCGCAACCGCGACCTCGACTGGCACGTGGGCGTCTCCCTCTGGACCCAGGATTTTCCGCGTGCCGACCGCCACTTTGCGCAGGCCATGCGCCGTTTGACCCGCATCCATGTTCGCTCCGTCGAGCAACCGGTCAACCTGGACGAGGGCGACGCTTACGATTGGCCCTGGCTCTACGCCGTGCAGGTGGGCGAATGGGGCCTCACCGGCCAGCAGGCCAAAGAGCTTCGCGAGTACCTGCTGCGCGGCGGATTCTTCATGGCCGACGATTTCCACGGGGCCGCCGAGTGGAGCGAGTTCGAAACGCGCATCCGGCGCGCTTTCCCCGACCGGCCCATCGTCGACATCCCCGACGACGACCCCATCTTTCACACGGTCTACGATTTGAACGACCGGTACCAGGTTCCGGGCCAGGCGCACCTGAGACTGGGCTACAAATACGCCGACGGCAAAGGAGCCCACTGGCGCGGTATTTACGACGACCGGGGCCGCGTCATGGTGGCCATCTCCTTCAACTCCGACATCGGCGATGCGTGGGAGTGGGCGGACGATCCGTGGTATCCCGCGAAGTTTTCCGACCTGGCCATTCGCCTCGGCGTCAACTATGTGGTTTACGCCATGACGCACTAA